>Ga0265292_1000056_pt1 | contig 252791 bp, 225 predicted proteins | sample Munlanlewell296A_FD_189080 | JGI IMG/M metagenome (GOLD analysis project Ga0265292, IMG submission 189080) | Leachate microbial communities from a municipal landfill in Southern Ontario, Canada - Leachate well 296A | ecosystem: Engineered > Solid waste > Landfill > Unclassified | place... | reverse complement strand
CAAGTATCCTGATGGACGGGGTAGTGACTTCGGCTAAGATCGTAGATGGAGCAATAACTTCAGCGAAGGCCGGGTTCAATTATGCGGCAGCAAGTGCGCCGGCGGGTGCCGCCAGTTCGATCGCGGATGGGATAGTTACTTCGTCTAAGCTTGGTTTATTAGCAGTGACCTCGGCAGCTTTGGCGGATAACTCGGTAACATCAAGTATCCTGATGGATGGGATAGTTACTTCGTCTAAGCTAGGTTCATTAGCAGTGACCTCGGCAGCTTTGGCGGACGGGGTAGTTACATCAGGCAAGCTAGGAGCATTAGCGGTAACCTCGGCAGCTTTGGCGGATAACTCGGTAACATCAAGTATCCTGATGGACGGGGTAGTTACATCAGGCAAGCTAGGTTCATTAGCAGTGACCTCGGCAGCTTTGGCGGACGGGGTAGTTACATCAGGCAAGCTAGGAGCATTAGCGGTAACCTCGGCAGCTTTGGCGGATAACTCGGTAACATCAAGTATCCTGATGGACGGGGTAGTGACTTCGGCTAAGATCGTAGATGGAGCAATAACTTCAGCGAAGGCCGGGTTCAATTATGCGGCAGCAAGTGCGCCGGCGGGTGCCGCCAGTTCGATCGCGGATGGGATAGTTACTTCGTCTAAGCTTGGTTTATTAGCAGTGACCTCGGCAGCTTTGGCGGATGGGGTAGTGACTTCGGCTAAGATCGTAGATGGAGCAATAACTTCAGCGAAGGCCGGGTTCAATTATGCGGCAGCAAGTGCGCCGGCGGGTGCCGCCAGTTCGATCGCGGATGGGATAGTTACTTCGTCTAAGCTTGGTTTATTAGCAGTGACCTCGGCAGCTTTGGCGGATAACTCGGTAACATCAAGTATCCTGATGGACGGGATAGTTACTTCGTCTAAGCTAGGTTCATTAGCAGTGACCTCGGCAGCTTTGGCGGACGGGGTAGTTACATCAGGCAAGCTAGGAGCATTAGCGGTAACCTCGGCAGCTTTGGCGGATGGGGTAGTGACTTCGGCTAAGATCGTAGATGGAGCAATAACTTCAGCGAAGGCCGGGTTCAATTATGCGGCAGCAAGTGCGCCGGCGGGTGCCGCCAGTTCGATCGCGGATGGAATAGTTACTTCGTCTAAGCTAGGAACATTAGCGGTGACCTCGGCAGCTTTGGCGGATGGGGTTGTGACATCGGTCAAGATGGCGTCCAACTCAGTGACTTCGGGAATCCTGGCGAGCGGTGCAGTAACATCAGGGATCCTGGCAGATGGTGCAGTTACCGCCGACAAGACGAACATTGCGGCGATCAATTCTACGACCGGCAACCTGGCGTCGGACATTAACATCACAACTACCGGTATCGTTACAGCGGCAGCGGTTAAATTGTCCGGTGATTCCGACAGTGTTCAATCGACGGCGACCGGTACGACCGGGCGGGCAGTGTATGGCCGGGCGAGTGTGGCCGGGGGTCTCCGATCGGGAGTTACCAATTACGGCGGATATTTTGTCGCGGACGGACAGTATGGGCGAGGCGTTTACGCGGAATCAACCGGGAATGGGGGTTATGGTATTTATGCCGTTACCACAAGCCCTGAAGGATTAAGCAAAGCCGGATATTTCAACAGCTCCGGGAGCATCGGTATAGGTATCGACGCTTTTGGTAACGCCAAAGGCGGGAGTTTCAGTTCAAATAATGCCGATGGCATCGGGGTTGATATTACTGTAATAGGTGCGTCAGCTTATGGCTTAAAAAGCGTAAACAGTTCGAGCACCGGCACAAATTACGGTGCCTACGGTGAATCGAAAAGCGACGCCGGCTACGGTGTCTATGGGTTGGCCAGCACCGGCGGCAGTGGGACGGCCTACGGTGTCTACGGCAATGTTCAAACTTCGACCAACGGCTACGGCGTTTACGGCTACGCGCCCAAGTATGCCGGTAAATTTGAAGCTGTCAGCGAGAATTCCAGAGCCGTCGAAGGCGCGGCTACCGATACAAGCGCAGGAACTACCAATTACGGCGGCTATTTTTCGGCTGGCGGAACTAACGCCGTCGGTGCTTATGGAGACGCATCCGGTGTGGCCGGCAAAGGCGTTTACGGCAAGGCCTCCAGCGCGACCGGCACGACTTACGGCGTCTATGGTGAATCGACGAGCGCCAATGGTTACGCCGGTTATTTTACCGGCGGGTTGGGGGTAAAAGTTGTTGGCCTGGTCGAGTCCTCGTCCGGCGGCTTCAAATTTCCTGACGCAACCACCCAGACCACCGCCGCAACTTCCGGCACTTATGTTTTAAAAGCCGGCGATACCATGACCGGCACGCTAACTAATTCCGCGGGGGCTAATTTAGCGACTTCTTCGGGCAGTGTCGCCATCGGCAATACAGCGCCCGGCGCTTATAAATTATCCGTCAGCGGCGATACATTATTAGACGGCAAGCTTATAGGCGGTACAGAAGTCGGTGTTAATCCGAGGATTGCTTTTGGGCCTTACGCGAATGCATCCGGAGGCTGGGGATCGATAGCGATGGGCTGGAATCCACAATCTCTAGCTATGATGTCGTTCTCGTTCGGAGAGAGTGTTACCGCGAGCGGCGTTAATAGCGTAGCGATCGGCAAATACACTACCGCTAGCGGTAGCAGTTCAACCGCACTGGGCAACCGGATTACCGCCCAGGGGGATTTTTCCTTTGGCATCGGATTAGACGATACAGCGGGCAGAACAATAACGGCGGCCAACACTATGGCGATCATGGGCGGCGATGTTGGCATCGGCACGACCAGCCCTTCGAGAACCCTGGAGGTTATTGGAATAGTCAAGGCGACTAATTTCTCCGGCAATGGTTCGGGTTTGACCAATGTTACCGGTACGGATAGCACAAAAGTCCTCAAAGCCGGCGACACCATGACCGGCTCACTAACGATAGCCGCGTCCGCGGTGAATCTTGATATAGGAGAGGGGCTGATTTCTCCGAGAGGCACAATAGGGGTTTTGTTATCAGGCGATGGTAAAGACACATTTATCGAGACTAATTCTGGAGATATGTCGGAAGGGTTAATTATGAGGGGAGGCGGTGCGGATTCTGGCATTGTCAAACAGGTGTCTGGTAGCGGCTATACGAGTGGCTGGACTATAGGATTGAATATTTTTACGAAAGACACAAATCCTATTGTTTTTAAGACCAATGATACGGAACGGATGAGGATTTTGGGGACCAGTTCTTCCATCGTTTCTTCCGCGAATCTAAGCCTGTCCGGCGCCGATGTGGGGGGAACCCAGTCAACAGGGGCGACCTTAACTTTAGAAGCCGGTTCAGGTTATTATCCCGCGGGAGCCGCGGTGCTTAAGGGCGGCGATTCTCCTTTTTATACCGGCACGGGAGCCAAGCTTACGCTTCAAGGATCGGATTACAATGCCGGTTCAAGCGCTATCCTTAAGCTGGGTCTGCGCGCCAGCGGCGCGGGCACGCAACCCTCCTTTGAAGTCACTGATTCAACCAATAGAAAATTATTGACTGTCTTATCAGGCGGCAACGTCGGCATCGGGACGGCGAGCCCGAGCGTCACCTTGGAGGTAGCTGGAAAATTAAAGGTAACCGGCAGGGTCTACTTTTCTGGACTGGCCGCCGGCACAGGCACGACCCTGGTCTTATCCGCGACTACCCTTGAGGTTCTGACGTCAAGCTCCAGCCGCAGATATAAAAAAGATATCGTCGATTATCAAGCGGACCTGAACAAGATCGGGGAACTCCGGCCCGTCCGCTTCCGGTGGAACGAACACACCGCCACGCCGGACAGAAAAGATTTCGGCATGATCGCGGAAGAGGTCATTAAAGTTTTCCCTGAATTGGTCGAATTAAACGCGAACGGCTCGCCCGAATCGGTCCATTACGAAAAACTGCCGGTCATCCTGCTTCAGGGTTATCTGGAACAGCAAAAAGAGATGATCAGCCAGCAGTCCCAGATAGAGTCGTTGAAAAAAGAAGTAGCGGAGTTAAGAGGGACCCTGAAGAACGCGAAATGAGATTTGCTGTCATTATGATGATATTGGCCTTACTTTCGGGATCGGCTTTTTCAGTTGGGTCTTCCGCGAGCTATAAACTGGCCGCCGAAGTCCTGGACTCGGGCGCGATAAAAGGGAGTTCGGCTTCTTTTCAACTGCTGGGCAAGAGCCGGGGTCATGGGCTGTCAGCCCGCGCCAGCTCGAGCTATATCATCGGCGAGGGTTTCTTGCGGAGCGCTTATTCCGCCCGCGCTGTTTTCGCTCCCATCGTCACCGCCGTCGAGCCGGCGACCGCCGCCGCCAACCAAAAAATTTCACTGACGATTTCCGGCGCTAACTTTACCGCCGGCGCGGCCGTCAAATTAACGTTGAGCGGTGAAACAGATATCACCGCCTCGAATGTTGTTATCGCGGGCTCCGGCCAAATAACCGGCGATTTTGATCTGCAAAACGCCAAAGCCGGCTCATGGGCCGTTACGGTGACCAACCCTGACGGGCGGGCGGGAACACTCCCCGCGGCGTTCGTGGTAACGGCTGTGGCGCCCACGGTTTCGTCGATCACGCCCGCCAAAGGCTTAAATGACGCGCTAGTGAGCATCACCGATCTGGCCGGTCAAAATTTCCGGAGCGGCGCGGCCGTCAAATTGTCGCTGACCGGCGCGAGCGACATTAGCGCGGACAAGGTGGTTGTCGAATCGGCCGCGAAAATTACCTGCCGGTTCAACCTGGTCAGTAAGACGGTCGGCATCTATGACGTTGTGGTGACCAATGATGACGGGTTGAGCGGCACGCTGGCCGCCATTTTCAAGATCGAGTCGCCCGTTCTGGAAGTGATCAAGCCGGTTGAAAGCGAAAAGAATCCTTTTGACCCGCGCCTCGGGCCGACCACGCTTAGTTATTCGTTGAGCCAAGACGTCAACCTGACCGTTTACATCTTTAATATCCGGGGGGAGAGGATCTGGGAATATCGGGCCCCCGCCGGCACCCCGGGCGGCCAGGTGGGCGAAAATAAAGTGCTCTGGGACGGCATCACGCTGTTTAGGGAAAATGCCCCCGCCGGCGTCTATCTTGTTCATCTCACCACCACGGCCGGCGGCGGGATGAAAACATTGAGCAAGACAAAGATAGCGATTATAAGATGAGAAAAATAATCCTCACGGTTTTGGTTTTGGCCTTCTTTGGGGTAAGCTACGCTGCCGTGACGGGCAGCGCGGATGACGCGACGGTGATTGGCGGCGGCGCGCGGCCGCTGGGGATGGGGCGGGCGTTTACGGCGGTGGCCGACGACGTAGACGCCGTTTTCATCAATCCGGCGGGGATAGCGGGCTTAAAAGGGCCGGCGGCCATGGCCATGTTCACCAACCTGATCGGCGAGATCTATTATTCCGAATATTGCGGAGCGGTCCCTTTCCGCTGGGGAACGGTGGGCCTGGGCTACATCACGACGGGCGTCAACCAGATCCCCACCAAAAACGAGCAGGGAGAAATCGTTATGACCGATTACTACGATTCGCTGTTTTTGTTGAGTTACAGCAGTCCGCTCTCCCGTTATTTCGGCTACGGGCGCAATATTTTTGTCGGGCTGAATTATAAGGTCTTTAACCGCGGTTATTCCGGCGGGTATAACCTGTTTGCCTCCGGGCAGAGTTTTGATTTTGGGATCAAGTTGGTTCTTTCTCCATACTTGAGCTTCGGCCTTGCCCGCTCGAATATTCTGCCGGTCTCGCTGGGCGGGATTCTCCGTTACAGCAGCGGCATAGAGGAATCACTGACGGGGCAAACCAAGATCGGCGTGGCGGCAAAACCGGTTATTTTTAACGGTGATTTGCTGCTGGTTTGCGACGGCAAATTTCCCGCCCAGGGCACCCGGCCGGTGACCGCGAATTTTGGGGTCGAGTATAAGGTTGGCAGTGCCCTGGCCGTGCGCGGCGGATTTGACCAGAGTATCGATACGACCAACACCTCGAGGACCAGCTGGAGCCCGACCTTTGGCCTTTCTCTGGGCGTTCGGGGCTTTCGGATCGACTATGCTTATCACCCATTCTATAATGACCCCGAGTTGGCAACAACCTACCTTTCTTTGTCCTATGTCGGCGAGCCCTGGCTGGCGCTTAAAGGGGGCCCTTCCGCCTTGCCGGAAACGCCGGAGCGGCGCGGCCGCCAATGAAGTTTTTTAAGACGATTTTTTTCGGGGTCCTTTTATTGGCTTTTATGCTGACTTTCGTCGACGCTCAAAATTTCAAAGTTTCCCAGCTGGGCCTGGGCCTGCGCGAATATCTGCCGGGGGACATTGTCCATATCATTATCGAAGCGCCGCCCGACACCAACCGCGTCAGGGCGACCATGCCGAATGGCGACGAAGTTAACTTGAGCTATGACGGCCGCTCGAGCGTCTGGAACGGCTACTGGGACGTGCCGGCGGGCGTGAAAAAAGGGATCTATACGGCCAAGCTGGTCGCCAGCGATGTTGCCGGGGTGACCTTCCAGGGCGACAGCAGCGTTTTTTACATCGGCGAGCCGATCCTGGCCTTAATGATGAGGATCGCGGAAACCGAAGAAGCCGCGGCGGTCAAGCTGACCGAGAAAGAAAGGATCGCCCGGCAAAGAGCGATCGAATCGGCGCGCCTGGCGCTCGCGGCCAGGCGGCGAGCGGGCTTAACCGAAGAAGCGGTGGCCGAAGAAGCGGCGCTCCCGGTCCAGCCTCCGGCCAGAATAGCGGCCAAAAAGAAACCATTTAAACTTGCGGCGAAAAAGAGTAAGATTAAGAAATTCGCCCGGGCCGGGACCAAAGAAGATGTCAACGTGACCAAGGCCCGCCTGATCGTCGCCGCCCGGTCTTACCTGGCGAAATTTGAATATCAAAAGGCCAAGTCGGAATTGAAGGTGTTGTTAAAGATCGAGCCTGATAATCGTGAGATCAAAACGATAGTCAACCGCCTGGAGGCGGTGATCAGGGCGAAAGGCAGCCATCTGTGAAAAAAATAATAGTTCTCTGCCTGCTCATGGCCTGCGGTTGGCACTCGCCGGGTTTTGGCGAACAGCCGGTGGCGCAGAAATATTTCGATCAGGCGACCACCCTGTACCTGGTGGGCGACCTGAAGGCCGCGCTGGCCAGCGCGGACCGGGCCCTGGAGATCAATCACAATTTTCGCGGCGCGAGGAAATTAAAGGACAGCATCCTGCGGGAAATGAGCCTGCGGGCAATGGGCTTGGTTCCGCGCGTCGCCGGGACGCCGGTCAAAATGCCGCCGCTCGAGACCGCCCCGCCGGCGACCAGAGAAGTTCAGCTGCCGCCGCCCGCTCCGGCCCCCCTCCCCAAGCCGGCCTCAACTAATTGGCTCGTCTGGACGGGTTTTGTTCTCGGGCTGGCTTTTATTTTCTTTTCCGGAATTCTCCTGGCGGTTTTTGCCAGGCGGCTCTTGGCCCAAGCCGCGGCAAGCCAAGCCGGCGAAGAAGAAGCCGGCGGGTTGAAAGTGCTCAAATCGATCTCCGAGGACCAGCGGCTCTGGTCTCAAAAGATGGGCTGGCGAAATAATCCTTTTACCCTTGATGTCCATCCCGAGCTGTTGACCGGTTACGAAAAAGAGGTCAAAGAAGTGCTCGGCAAGATCAATTCCCACAGCGGACATATCCTGATCTCCGGCCCGCTCGGCATCGGCAAGACCACTCTTTTGCGCTGGCTGGCCGGCCAACTGCCCAAGGGAGAATACCACACGGTCTATATTCCGCGTCCCCCGATCGAGTTCAACCAGCTGGTGGCGCATATCTTTCAGAGCCTGGGCTACAGCTATGAGCAGGCAAAAAAAGAGAGCGATCTTTATAACCTGGGCCAGCTCCGGAAGAAAATGAAAAAACACCTGGTCCTGCTGCTGGACGAGGCGCACGAATTCACGATCGAGATCGAGCGGCCGCTGCGCACCCTGGGCGATATTGACGGGGTCAATCTGGTTATGGCGGGCCTGCCGGAAACGCTCGATAAATTAAAGAATGAGATCCAGCCGCTTTACGAGCGGCTGGTGTTAAAGGTCACTCTGGACCATCTGGAATTTGAAGAGCTCAAGGAACTGATCAAAGTGCGGGTCGAGAGCGTCGGGGGGAGGGGTTCGCGTCCTTTTACGTCCGCCGCCCTGGCCAAGATATTTGAGATCTCCCGGGGCAATCCCCGCCAGGCGATCAAACTTTGCGACAACGCGGTGTCCCTGGCGATCGAACGGGGAGAAGAAGTTGTCGGAGCTGAATTCATAGGGGAAACGGAAAGGGAAGGATCATGAAAATCCTGGTCACCGGCGGGGCCGGCTTTATCGGTTCAAATATCGCGGATGCTTTTATCGCTGCCGGCCATCAGGTCGCCATTGTCGATAACCTGACGACCGGCAAAAAAGAGAATCTTAACCCCAAAGCGGAATTTTTTCCCGTCGATATCCGGGACGCGAAGTTGGCCGAAGTGGTCAACGATTTCGCGCCGGAAGTCATCGCCCATCTGGCCGCCCAGATCGACGTGCGCAAATCGGTCAGCGACCCGGTCTTTAATGCCGAGGTCAATGAGCTGGGAACTTTAAACCTTCTCAATGCGGCCGTGCGGTCCAAAGTCGGCAAAATAATCTTTTCTTCGACCGGCGGCGCGCTCTACGGCGAAGTGCCGGAAAAAGGGGGCGCGGCCGAAGACCACGCGCAGGAGCCGATCTCGCCCTACGCCATAACCAAGCGCTCCGTCGAGATGTATCTGTACGCTTACTGGAAGCTTTACGGGCTGAAATTCACCGCCTTGCGCTACGGCAATGTTTTCGGCCCGCGCCAGGACCCGTTGGGGGAGGCGGGGGTTATCGCCATCTTCTGCGGCAAACTGCTAAAAGGGGAAACGGCGACGATCTACGGCGACGGCGAACAACTGCGCGATTACGTTTACGTTGGTGATGTGGCCGCGGCTAACCTGATCGCGCTGACCCGAGGGGACAATAATATCTTCAATATCGGCACGGGAGTGGGGACGTCGGTTAACCAGCTTTTCGCTCATCTTAAGGCCTTAACGGAATTTTCCGGGCAAGCAGTCTACGCGCCGCCCAGGGCGGGGGAGCTGTTCCGCAGTGTGTTGAATTGTGAGAGGGCCAGAAAAGAATTGAACTGGCAAGCGCGGCAAGATATTAAGTCCGGCTTGAAGTTGACCCTCGACTGGTACCCGGCGGTTATGTAGGGACAGGGTTTATCCCTGTCCGTAGATGTTTTATTAGCGGACAACCATAAAGGTTGTCCCTACTTTAAATGTTTCTTGACGACTTCGAGAAGCTTGAAGGGGTCAAAGGGTTTGGCGACGTAATCGTTGGCCCCCCGCTTTAAACCTGCCTTAACGTCCTCGTCGGCCGTCTTGACCGAGACCATGATGACCGGGATATCCTTTGTCTTGGGATTGGCGCGCAGTTGGGAGCAGACCTCCAGGCCGTCTATCCCCGGCAGCCTGATATCGAGGAGGATCAGGTCCGGTTTTTCCGCGGCCGCTTTTTGGAGCCCGCTGTTGCCGTCGGGGGCGATGACCGCCTCAAACCCTTCCATCTCCAGGATCTCGGCGATCATCTTGGCGGTGACCGGGTAATCTTCAACGATCAGTATTTTTTTTGCCATAACTTAACCTCCCGCAATTATACTACCGGCAGGGTGAAAATAAAGCGGCTGCCTCTGCCCGGCCCGTCCGATTCGGCCCAGAGCCGGCCGCCGTGCAGGCGGACCAACTCGCGGGAGATAGGCAACCCCATGCCGATGCCGCCGACGGACCGGGTGGCTGAACTGTCCACCTGGTAAAATTTATCGAAGACCTTGCCCAGATTCTCTTTGGCCAGACCAATGCCGTTGTCGGCCACTTCGATTTGGACCGCCGGGCCTTCCACCAAGCTGGCCCGGACGGTGATCTCGCCCCCTTCGGGGGTGAACTTCAAGGCGTTACCGATCAGGTTGGCGAGGACCCGCTTCAGCTTGATCTCGTCGGCCATCAGGGTCGGGATCTGCCCCTCGATAGCGACACTTAACGTCAGCTTTTTTTCTCCGGCCTGGATCCGCATGGTCGCCGCGGTCTCTTCGATCAGGGTCTCGATCGAGAGGAGCTGTTTGAATACCGGGATAGGTTTGCCGATATCGAGCCGGGCGACATCGAGGACATTATCGATCAGCGAGTGGAGATGCTCGGCCTGGCGGGTGATGAGCTCGAGCGCCTGGTGCTGCTGGGGGCCCAGCTTGCCCATTTTCCCCGAGAGGATCAGCGCCAGGTAACCCTTGATCGGCGTCAGCGGCGTGCGCAGTTCGTGAGAGACCATCGAGAGGAATTCGGTCTTCATCCGGTCGACGACCTGCATCTTGGCGATGTCTTCTTTCAGGTCTTTCATCAGGAGGAGGTTCGCCTTGCGGACCTTCTCCAGGTCGGCTGTCCGGGCGGCGACCTTGGCTTCCAACTGCTGGTTCTTGGCGGAGAGTTTGGCATTGGTCTTCTCCAGCTTTTTCTCCAGCTCGGTTCTGCTGTTCATTTTTATCTCCCCAGGGGTTTATTCTGCGTAAGTTTACTCCTGGCATGGAGCGCTGGCAAGTGCTATAATTTGCCCGGTGAAAAAGAAGATCCTATTTTTCTTTTCCGATACGGGCGGGGGGCACCGTTCCGCGGCCACCGCTATAGTCCGGGCGGTCGACCACCTGGGTAAAGATAAGTATAGCCAGGAGATGGTCGACGTCTTTGCCGCCTGTTCCGGCTTCCTGAACCTTTTCGCCCGGCTCTACGCTCCGGTCATCAAATATTCCCCCAAGCTCTGGGGCCAGCTTTATTACTGGCTCGACGACGGCAAGAAACTGGAACAACTGGAAAAAATCTCGCGCCCCTTTATTCTGGAAGAAATGAAAAAGCTCCTCTTGGAAAAACGGCCGGATATCGTGGTCTCTGTCCACCCGATGGTCAACCATCTGACGGTCAAGGCGATCAAGGAACTGGAGCTGAAGATACCCTTCGTTATCGTCATTACCGATCCGGTGACCCTCCACCGCGCCTGGATAGCGCCCGAGGCCGACGGGGCGATCGTGGCCACGCCGGAAGCCAAAGAGCTGGCGGTCAGCTACGGTATGCCCGAGAGCAAGATCAAAGTGATCGGCATGCCGATCGATCCGAAGTTCTTCCTGGCCGACAAGGAGAAGCAGGCGGCGCGGCGCAAAGCCAAGCTTAGCCCCAAGCGTTTCACCATTTTGCTGATGGGGGGGGGCGAGGGGGGCGGGGGGATGCGCGAGATCATTGCCGAGTTCGGGCGGACCGGTTTTGACGGCCAGATCATTGTTATCACCGGCCGGAACAAAGCCCTCGAGACCCGCTTGAAAAAAGAAGCCAAGAAGTTCGGTTTCCCGCTGCGGGTCTTCGGTTTTACCAACCAGGTTTACGAATTGATGAGCGAGTCCGACCTGATCATCACCAAGGCCGGGCCCGGCACCATTGCCGAGGCGCTGGCGATGAACCTGCCGATCATCATCACCTCGTGGCTCCCCGGACAGGAAGAGGGGAACGTGGAATTTGTCGTCCGCGAGAATGTCGGCCGGGTCAGCCGGGACCCGCACCGGGTAGTCGAGCTGGTCAAGGAATTGCGGGAGACCGACGAATTTGAGGAATTGAAAAAGAACGTGGCCCGGGTCAGCCGTCCCCAAGCGGCATTAGAAATCGCGCGTGAAATATTTAGCTTTATTTAGTTTTTTTATATTAGTCTTCGGTCCGTGGACTTCCCCCGCTTGGGCGCAAGAAAATTACCTGCGCGACGTGCCGGAGGGGCATTACGCCTATGACGCCGTTTACGACCTGGTCCGCCGCGGAGTGACCGATGGTTTCCCCGATGGGACTTACCGCGGCCGGCAAGCGATGACCCGCTTTGAGATCGCCGCTTTCATTACCAAGCTCACTGAATCCTTTCGCCGCCGGCAAGGGGCCAACGAGAAACTGATCGAGGAGCTGAAGAGCGAGGTCGCCGGGGTCCGGGCCGGGCGGGAGAAGGACACTACTCTGTCCGGGCGAGTTGACGCGCGCTGGCGCCAGGGTGAGGTCGGGAGCGCGGCCGATTACCGTCTCCGGACTAAAATAGAGAAGAAATTCGGCGACCTGGCCACCATTAAGGCCGGTCTGGACACCATGGATGGCGGGTTTGATAACGGCGCCCGCGAACTGACCAGGGAACTGCTCGATTTTGAAGGACGGGTCAAGCTCGGCGGCGGGACGCTCAAAATGTCAGTGGGGCCGGGCGATGTCGCCCACCTCGATCCTGGTCTCTTTCCCTGGGAATCGGCCGAGAAATACCGCCGCCCGCGGCGGTCGGTCGGCTACTATTTTACGCAGGGGAAGACCGATCTGGCGCTTGATTATCTCTCCCGGTCGACAGCCGCCTCGGGGGCGGTTACCTTGGCCGAGTTCAGTCCCAAGCTGACCCAACGTTATCCCTTGTTCAGTTTTTCTCTGAACCCGAGATGGTTCCAGGCTAACGAGGGGGGACGTGACATCTGCCTGGAGCTGTCGGCGGAAAATAAATTCGGCCAGCTCCTGGTCGGCGCCGCCAAGACGACCGACCTGCCGCACGGTTTATATGCCAAAGGGATGCTGGCGTTCGGCGATAGCTTCCGCCTGGTCGCCCAGAAAGTCGGCAGCCAGTACCGCCAACAGTTCAGTTACAATATTTTTGATCTTTTTGACCGGAACATTTCTGACGGTACTACCAGTGTCGGCGGGCAATTCAACATCGTTTTGCCTTTTGATCTTTATAGTAAATTGACGGGGGATTACACCCTTCCGGGCGAGGTCGTGACCGGGGAATTCCGCCTGGGCTGCAAAGTCTCGGCCGCGCAAACCTTTGAGCTCGTTTACCAGGGCTATCGGGCCGCGACCTACTCGCAGGCGCTCGGGGTAGCGTCAGCGGTCAGTTTCTAGGGGAGGACAATAATGAACGTCTTGGTTGTCTTGCTGATCTCGCTCCCGCTTTTTGGTTTGGCGTATTTCTTTTACGCCAACTATATTGGCCGGGCGCTCAAGCTTGATGCCTACCGGCCAACGCCGGCGGTTCTCTACCGCGATGACCGTGACTTTGTTCCGACCCAGCCGGCGGTCATCTTTGCCCATCATTTCGCGGCGATCGCCGGGGCGGGGCCGATCGTCGGCCCGACGGTCGCGCTCCTTTTTGGTTATGTTCCGGTCTGGCTCTGGATCCTGGTCGGCGCAGTTTTCATTGGCGCGGTCCATGACTTTACCGCTCTCTTTGTCTCGGTCCGCGAGGGGGGGAAGTCGATGGCCGAGGTGGCCGGCCGGACCCTGGGGCGGAGCGGCTTTATCCTGTTCATCTCTTTCACTATTATCATGATCGTTTTGGTCACGGCCGCTTTTCTCGGTTTGACCACCAAGGCCCTGACCTCGCTCGCCCCGCTGGCGACCCTGCAGCTCCCGGCGGACCAAACGCTTCTTCATACGGTCGTTGATAATGGGGTCATTAAGGGGAAGATCGGCGGGATCGCTTCGACCTCGGTCATCATCATGACCCTCTTTGCTCCGCTCCTCGGTTATTTCCTCTATGTCAGAAAAACCAGCGTCTGGTGGTTGACGGGGGCGGCAACTGTGGTGGCGGTCCTCTCGATCTATCTCGGTTTTCTCCTGCCAATCACTTTTGATCCCCGGGTCTGGATGGTCTTGATCACCATTTATACTTTTATCGCCGCCTGGATCCCGGTCTGGGTCATCCTCCAGCCGCGCGACTTCATTAACGTCCAAATATTGTACGCCGGTATCGCCGCCCTGTTGCTGGGGATCGTCGTCGCCGGATTGAAAGGGGTGACTTTGAACGCCCCGGCCTTCAACCTGGCCGCGGCCTCGGCTCATCCCGCCCTCGGCTCCGTCTGGCCGGTCCTCTTTATTACCGTCGCCTGCGGGGCGATCTCCGGTTTCCACGCGCTGGTTTCCGGCGGCACTTCGGGCAAGCAGGTCAAGAGCGAGCGCGATATTTTGCCGGTCGCTTACGGCGCGATGCTCCTGGAAGCGGTCCTGGCGGTTTGCGTCGTCATCGTCGTCGGCGCCGGCCTGCGCTTCCCGGAGTATATCAGTTTGGTTTTTCCCGCCCAGCTCGACCAGTCTAACCCGGTCCTCGCCTTTTCCCTGGCCACCGGTAATTTGTTGAACTTGAGCCTGGGAATCCCCCAGGTCTTTGGCACGATCTTTGGTATCCTGATGCTGGAAGGATTCGTCGTCACCACGCTCGACGTGTCGGTCCGCTTGAACCGTTATCTTTTCGAGGAATTGTGGGGGGCGGTGTTCAAAAAACCACCGCGCATTCTCAAGTCTTATCTTTTTAATTCTTTCCTCTCGGTCACTCTGATGCTTGGCCTCGCTTCCACTAATGCCTACATTACGATCTGGCCGATCTTTGGCACGGGGAACCAGCTCCTGGCGGCGCTCACCCTGATCTCAATCTCGGCCTGGCTGATCGTCCGCGGACGCCCCGCCTGGTTCACTATCATCCCGGCCCTCTTTATGCTGGCGACGACCTTCGCTTCCTTGCTCCTGTTGCTGTTCACTAAATATATTCCCGGGGGAAATTACCCGTTGCTGGTGACCGATCTCCTCCTGCTGGCTTTATCATTTGGAGTGGCGGCTAAAGCGGCGCAATTATTCATTAAAGTTAGAAAGGGGATTGCTTTTAACCCAGAAATTCAGTTGGGGACGGAACAGTTAGCAGAGGAAATGCACTTGGGTTAACTGATCCTCACCTTTCCCTCACCCGCTAACGTTGAGGACTCTCACCCTCTCCCAGAGGGAGAGGGTGCCAAGCATGGTTGCTTTAGCGAGACACCTTCTCCCTCTGGGAGAAGGTACGAATCCTCAACGCCACGGATGAGGGCGGGGAAGGTGCTTTGGCAAGGATAGGGTGAGGAGGTTGACTTTGACATGGGAATTGATATAATTTTATTGGCGGTAAAATGAAGAAAATAACGCTATTGCTCTTAACTTTTTGTCTAGCCTGGCCGGCCTTGGCCCAGAGTGGGGAAGCTACGGCCGTTCCTTTACGGCTCAAGGATGTTCCAGACGACCACTGGGCGGCCTCGGCGGTCTACGACCTGGTCCGCCTCGGCGTGACGAAAGGGTATCCCGACGGAACTTTCCGCGGCAACAAACCGATCAACCGCTTTGAGACCGCTATTTTTCTCTCGAAATTGGCCAAGTCGCTCGGCGGCGAAGATATCAAGGGCGAGATCAAGGCATTACGCGATCAGATCGCCGACCTCAAGAAGCCGCAGGGGGAAATGGCGGTCGCTGGTACTTACCAGGGGGACTGGAAGATGGGGAATATCCTTTCGTCGGCCGGCGCGCCGCGCACCGGACTGGCCGATTACCGGCTGGTCGTCAAGACGGCCAAGGAGCTGGGCGAAGGGGCCGACCTCAAGATCAATCTTGATACGATGGATTACGGCTACTATGACGACGGCTCGGCGGCTATCCCGGGGCGCGGACTGCTCGCTTCGGAATTGTTCGATATCGAATCAAATTTAAAATTGGACCTTTCCGATTGGAACCTCAAGGCGCCCGTCCATCTGAAATTGACCTATGGCCCGGGACCCAAACAGCATGCCTTTGATCCGACCGGCGCTTTTTCCAGCGAGGTCGGGGTTACTTATCTCCGCCCGGACACCGGGATCGAAGCAAGAACAAAACTGTTCGGCGCCGAAGTGACCACCGGCTATTATTCATTGCAGAACCGGACGCTCGACCTTTCCGGCCGGATCAACACCAGCTGGCTGACCGGAGCGATCAGCTATAAGTTCGACCGTTTCCTCCTGGTCAGGGACTTCAAGGTTGACCTGACCGGCGATTACGTTTCGCGCGGACTCCTTTCCACCAGTGACCGGAGCATCAAGGCGAAGATCGACCTGCTGGCGCCGCTCGGCGAGAAAGCCCAGGCGCAGACGACCGTCGGCTTGGGTAAGAGCTCGAGCCAGATGATGGTCGCCGGCAGTGTCTCTTTGAACGACCCGTGGGAGACCGGGACCGTGATGATGGTCCGGGCGGCCAAGGTCGGTTCGGCTTATATTGACGGGCGTTTTGCCGGCGAGCAATTCGACCTGGCCGGTTATGATAATTTTGACCGGCCGCTGGAGAACGGGACCGTCAATTTCGGCGGCCAGTTGGTCCAGTCGGTTTCCGATAAGGTTAAATTGATCGGTAAAGGCGATGTCCGTTTGAACGGCGACTTCAAATATGAGGGGAGCCGAGCGCGGGCGACCGGGCAGGGCGGGATCTCCTATAATCTCGCCCCGAACGTTAACTTTGACGCCGCCTACCGCGTTTACCAGGACAAGTTGAGCGGCGACACCTCCGACCTGGCCGCGGTCGGCCTGCTCTACCGCTTTTGATCCTCGGCCGCCAGATCATCCGCCTGCCGGAAATAGATTCGACCAGCGACGAAGCGCGCCGCCAGGTCAAGCTCGGCGCGGGTGAAGGTTTGGTCGTCGTGGCCGGACGGCAAACGGCCGGCCGGGGCAAACCGGGGAGCCGCTGGCATTCACCCGTTGGTAATCTTTACTTTTCGGTCGTCCTCAAACCTTTTCGTAATCCGAACGAACTGGCCCAGGTCACTCTGGTCGGCGCCCTGGCGGTCCGCAAATTTCTCGAAAAGTTGGGTTGCGCCGGAGCGGTCGTCAAATGGCCAAACGATGTCCTGGTCCACGGCCGGAAGATCAGCGGGATCTTGACCGAACGACTCCCTTCCGGACACCTGATCATCGGTCTTGGTGTTAATATTAATACCTTACCCGCGGCAGTGGGGGAGAACGCGACCAGTCTTTTCGCTCTGACTGGAAAAAACCATCAGCTGGACGAGTGCTTGGCCATCCTGCTGGCCGAGCTGGAGCAGGAGTATCTTGCTTACCTCGGTAAATTTTGCTAACATTTAGTTATTATGGCAGTCAGAGGTATTCGCGGGGCGATCACCGTTCCCAGAAACGATAAAGGGGAGATCATCAGCGCGACCAGGGAGTTGCTGCAGGCACTGGTTGTGGAGAACGGTTTAGAGGTGGCCGAGATTGCCTCGGCTCTTTTCTCCACCACCCGCGATCTGAACGCCGAGTTCCCGGCGGTCGCCGCCCGGGAGATCGGCTGGCACGATACGCCGCTTCTCTGCGGCAACGAGATTGACGTCCCCGGCAGTTTGCCGCTCTGCGTCCGTGTTCTCTTGCACGTTAACACCGACCGGCCGCAGACGGCCATGCGCCACGTCTATTTGCGCGAAGCCAAGAATCTTAGGAGGTAGCCGAAGGTGATCATCATCATGAAGCCGGACGCGAGCCAGGAGCAGATCGACCTGGTCTCGGCGAGGCTGAAAAAGCACGGTTTCGGCGTTCATCTTTCCCAGGGAGCGGAACGCGCCGTGATCGGCGCGATCGGCGACAAATCAGCGATCCAGCTCGAATCCATCCAAATGATGCCGGGCGTTTCCGAGATCGTCCCCATCCGCAAGCCTTACAAAATGGTCAGTCGCGAATTCCAAAAAGCGGATACGATCGTTGAGTTAGCTGGTGGCGTGAAGATCGGCGCCGGCCAAAAGCTCGTGGTGATGGCCGGTCCGTGTTCGGTGGAAGGGGAAAAGGAGTTCCTGGAAGTCGCGGAGGTGGTCAAGCGGGCAGGTGCTTCCGTTCTGCGCGGCGGCGCTTTCAAACCGCGGACTTCCCCCTATGCTTTTCAGGGCCTGGGGGAGCAGGGCTTAAAGTTCATGGCCCAGGCGCGTGAGAAGACCGGACTTCCTTTCGTCACCGAGGTCATGGACACTCGCGACGTGGAATTGGTCGCCAGGTACGCGGATATGCTGCAGATCGGCGCGCGGAATATGGCTAATTTTAATTTATTGAAAGAAGTTGGCAAAACCAAAAAGCCGATCTTGCTGAAACGAGGTCCCGGCTCAACTATTCAGGAGTGGCTGATGTCGGCTGAATATATCCTCTCGGAGGGGAACAAACAGGTTGTCTTGTGTGAGCGCGGGATCAGGACATTTGAAACGGCGACCAGAAATACCCTCGATCTCAACGCCGTTCCGGTCGTGAAAAAATTGACCCATCTGCCGATCATTGTCGACCCCAGCCACGGGACAGGTGAATGGGACCTGGTCCCGGCCATGGCCAAAGCGGGGATCGCGGCCGGTGCGGATGGTTTGATGATCGAGGTCCACCCGCGGCCGGACGAAGCGATGAGCGACGGAGCGCAGTCGCTTAAACCGGATACGTTCCAGAAGTTGATGACCGAGTTGAAGGCAGTGGCGGCGGCAGTTGGGCGAACCCTTTAACTCACCCCCCATCCCCCTCTCTTAAAAAGAGAGGGGGTATAAAAGCTTCAATTCCGTTAAACAATCGTTTTTTTTGTTAATTAAATTAGTACGAACGATCAATCATTATGCGACAACGTTTAAGCAATCTGGTGAAACAAACCGTCCGTAGCCTGAGAAAGGACCAAACCGAGGCTGAAAAAGTCTTATGGAGAGCGCTAAAAGATAGGAAGTTATCAGGAAAAAAGTTTTTGCGGCAGCATCCGATTGTTTTTGAGTGGCAGGGGAGGGAACGGTTTTTGATCGCTGACTTTTATTGTCATGAAGCTAAATTGGTCATCGAAGTTGACGGAGGCGTACATGAGCAACAAAAAGATTATGATGAGGCCAGGGAATATGTCCTTAAAAGTTTAGGCCTAAGCATTGTCCGTTTTCGTAATGCGGAAATAATCGATCAGTTAAGAATATCATTAGATGCCTTAAGAGTTTACTTGAAACCTTCCCAACCCTCTCTTTCTAAGAGAGGGGGGTCAGTTTTGCGCTAGCGGGTGAGTTGGCAGTGGCGGCGGCAGTTGGGCGTCGATTGTAGCCAATAATTCCTTTAAGCCTTCGCCCCGCAGGGCGGAAATGACGACCGCCGGTTTATATTTAGCCAACGTCTTCTTGCTTAGCTTTTTCTCCAGCTGGTCCGCCTTATTGAAGATAGAGATGAGCGGCTTGGCGATACTGTGCAATTCCTCTAAAACCTCGTAAACGGCGCTGATCTGTTGTTCATAACCTTGATGGGCGGCGTCAATGACATGGAGCAAGAGGTCGGCTTCGCTCACTTCTTCCAGCGTCGCCTGGAAGGCGGCGACCAGCTGGTGGGGGAGTTTCTGGATAAAACCGACGGTATCGGTCAACAGAACGACGCGGCCGGAGGGAAGATACAACCGGCGCACCGTCGGGTCAAGCGTGGCGAAAAGTTTGTCTTCCGTCAAGACCCCGGCTTTGGTCAGCGCGTTAAGCAGGGTCGATTTGCCGGAGTTGGTGTAACCGACGAGGGCGACGGTGGGGATGCGCGCCTGGCGCCGCCGTTCCCGCTTGACCTGGCGTTCCTGCCGGACCTTATCGATCTGCTTTTTGAGCGCGCAGATCTTGGCGCGGATGTGGCGCCGGTCGTATTCCAGTCTGGTCTCGCCCGGGCCGCGGGTGGCGATCCCGCCGCCGAGCCGCGACATCATCACACCGCGTCCGCCGAGCCGGGTCAGCAGAAAAGTTGACTGGGCCAGCTCGACCTGGAGTTTTCCTTCACGCGACCGGGCGTGCTGGGCGAAAATGTCGAGGATCAGCTCGGTCCGGTCGATGACCTTGAGGCCGCTCGAGTCCTCGATGTTCCTGGTCTGGGAGGGGGAGAGGGGATGGTCGAAAATAGCCAGGTTGGCCCGGTGTTCGGCGGCCAGCGCTTTCAGCTCCTCTATTTTACCCGAGCCGATGAAATATTTTGGGTCCGGGCGCTCCCTTTTTTGGGTGAGGGTGGCGACAGTGTCCGCCCCGGCCGTGTCGGCCAGCCGGGCCAATTCCTCGAGGGCCGGCGCCTCCCGCCCGATCTCGACCCCGACTAAGACCGCCCGTTCCGTTCTCATTGTTCCTATTGTAACACATGTGTTATAATCAAACGCGTTGATAATGGCAGAAGTTGCGGTAAAAAAAATATTGGTCGTTGACGACGAGCTCGACGTGGTTTCACTGCTTACCCTGATGCTCGAGTCCCAGGGGTACGCGGTGATCAAGGCCGCGGACGGGCAGGCGGCGTTGGAAAAAGCCCGCGGCGAGAACCCCGATCTTATCCTCCTCGATGTCATGCTGCCGAAAATGGATGGCTACACGGTCGCCCGTATGCTAAAATTCGATGAGAATTACAGCCATATCCCGATCATCATGCTGACCGCCAAGATCCAGGAACTGGATAAAGCGACCGGCCTGGAGATGGGGGCGGGCGATTACCTGACCAAGCCGTTCGACGCAGCCGTCCTCCTGGCCAAGGTCCGGGAGCGGCTGGAAAAGAAGGACTAAAAACCATGGTCGACCAGAGCAAGTCGCTGCGCGAGAGCCTGGTCCGCAGCGGCCTCTTGAACGAATGCCAGGTGCGGGAAGCGATCGACGAGGGCCGCCGCACCGGCGAGTCGCTGATCAAGAGCATCCTGCGCAAGTCCCTGGTCGATGAGAACACCCTCATAAATTTCCTGGAAAAAGAGATGGAGATCCCCCGCGTCGACCTGTCGTGCTATCTGGTCGACCAGAAGATCGTCAACCTGGTGCCGATCGCCTCGGCCCGCAAGTATAAACTGATCCCGCTCTTCAAGGTCGGTGACGTTTTGACGGTGGCGATGGTCGACCCCTTCGACGTGCTGGCGATGGACGAGGTCAGGACCAAGACCAAGTGCGACGTTGAGCCGATGGTGGCGACTGCCAAGGAGATCGAAGCGGCGATCGGCCAGTACTATGGGGTGGCCGGTTCGGTGGAGGACCTGATCAAGGATATCAGCCCGGCGGGAACGCCGGTCCAAATGCCGGCGGCGGCCGCCGCGACCGAGGACGCGCCGGTTATAAAATTGGTCAATATGCTGGTGCTGCGGGCGCTGGCCGAGAACGCTTCCGACGTCCATATCGAGCCGACGGAAAAAAGTGTCCGGGTCCGCTATCGGGTGGACGGCTTGATGCACGAAGTTTCCTCTATCCCCTCGCACATCTTTTCCTCGATCGTGACCCGCATCAAGGTGATGGGGAAGATGGATATCGCCGAGTCGCGCGTTCCCCAGGATGGCCGTTTTGAATTGAAGGTCGAGAACAAGGCGGTCGATGTCCGCGTTTCCACTTATCCCTCGATCTACGGTGAAGCGGTCGTCATGCGCCTGCTCGACAAGAGCCACGCTATCTTTTCCCTCGAAGACCTCGGTTTTTCCCCGGATAACCTGGCCAAGTTCGAAGAGATCGTCAAACGCCCTTACGGCATCGTCCTGGTGACCGGTCCGACCGGCTCCGGTAAGACAACGACCCTCTACGCTACTTTGAGCCGCATCCTGACCCCGGAAAAGAATATCATGACGATCGAAGATCCGGTCGAATACGAACTGGCCGGGATCCGCCAGTCGCAGATAAATGTGAAAGCCGGCCTGGAGTTCTCCAACGCCCTCCGGGCGATGCTCCGCCAGGACCCCGATGTCATCCTGGTCGGGGAGATCCGCGATCAGGAAACGGCGCGCATCGCTATCCAGGCGGCGCTGACCGGCCACCTGGTCTTTTCGACCTTGCATACCAACGATGCCGCCGGCACCCTGACCAGGCTGGTCGACATGGGGATCGAACCCTTTCTGACCGCTTCGGCGGTGGCCGCGGTCATCGCCCAACGGCTGGTCCGGACGATCTGCCCGCGCTGCAAGGTCCCTTTTATGCCGTCGCGGGAAGTGTTGGTCAAGATCGGGTTCGACCCGGATAAAAAACAAGAATTTTTCCAGGGAAAAGGGTGCAAGCATTGCCGCAACACCGGATATAAAGGGCGGCTGGGGATCTTTGAGATGCTGACCGTGACCACGCAGGTCCAGGACCTTATAATAAGTAAGGCGACCTCGTCAGAGATCAAGACAGCGGCGATCGCCGCCGGGATGAGGACCTTGCGCGACGACGGGCTCCTGAAAGTGCTCGAAGGGAAGACGACCCTGGATGAAGTGATCAGGGTGACGCAACTTGACTAACTTTAATTACCGGGCCAGGGACAAATACGGCGTGCTGGCCACCGGCCGCATGGAAGCGGAAAACTCCAAAGGGGTCGCGATCCAGTTGGCGAAGCTTGGTTACATGCCGATCTCAATCGACCAGGAAGAATACTCCATCCTGCAGGCGCGCTTCGACGAAGTTCTGGCCAGGTTCCAGCGGGTCCGGCCCGAAGAGATGGTCGTCTTTACCCGCCAGTTGGCCTCAACTCTCGATGCGGGGGTCCCCCTCATTAGCAGTTTGGAAGCGGTGGCGGAACAGATCATGAACCGGACTTTCCGCGCGATCGTTTACCAGGTCAAGAAAGATATCGAAGGGGGCTTGACCTTTTCCGACGCGCTGGATAAATACCACGATGTCTTTCCCTCGCTGGTCGTCAACATGATCAGGGCTGGGGAGAAGGCCGGTATCCTCCCGTCCGTGCTCGACCGCGTTTCCAACCTGATCGAAAAGGATATTGCCACGTCCGACCGGGTCAAGGCGGCGACCCGCTATCCGCTGATCGTCCTGGTGACGCTCTGCATTGCCTTTGTTATCCTGACCACCTATGTTATACCGAAATTCGCCAGCTTTTTCGCCGCCTTCAAGGCCGACCTCCCCCTGCCGACCAGAATTCTAATGTGGCTGAACACTTTCATCTCCGCTTTTTGGTATTGGGTCCTGGGCGGGGTGATCGCTGGCGTTTATTTCTTCCGGAAGTTCCTGGCCACCGAGAAAGGGCGCTACAGCTGGGACCACTTTATCCTTTCTACCCCGGTCTTCGGGCCGCTCTATTCCAAGATTTACTTGTCTCGTTTTGGCCGGATGCTTTCGGCCATGCTCGCCTCGGGTATTCCGATCCTGGAAGCGCTGACCGTGACGGCGGCGACGGTCGATAACAAGGTCATCTCCCGCGTGATCATCGATATTCGCAACGCCGTCTCACAGGGTAAAAGCCTGGCCGAACCGATGCGGGGGAGCAAAGTCTTCCCGCCGATCGCCATTTCCATGGTCGCGATCGGGGAGAAGGCGGGTACGCTGGAGCACATGCTCGGCAAGACGGCCGATTATTTTGACCGGGAGATCGACTACACCATTGATAACCTGACGCCGCTGATCGAACCGTTGCTGATCTTCGGGCTCGGTTTCATACTTTTGCTTTTTGCTCTGGGCATTTTCCTGCCGATGTGGGACTTGATCAATGTCTATAAGACCAATTAGTAATCTACCCCTTGACAAGGAGAGGGGGGGAGCTATAATTTCGTTACGTTCAAAAAAGGAGCCAAAGAGAGATGGAATTATTAATCACCGCTGGAGTTCTTAGCTTGTGTACCGGCCTCTTGTTGTTTTTTTCCGGTGAGACCCTCCGTCGTATCGGCAATGTCCTTAACGCGACCGTCGCTCAAGTCGATGGCGCGGTCATGGCGGTCCGGATGCCGGCCGGGATCCTCCTGGTTATTGCCGGCGGCTGGATCATTTCGGTCGCCTTTAGCTATACTGAACTCTGGTGGCTGCACTTGGTCGGGGCGGTCATCATCTTCTTTGGTCTTCTCTACCTCTTCCTGCCGAACTGGCTGGGGACCATTAGCCGGATTGCCGACCAAATGCTCCTCTCGACCGGTGAGATCGGCAACGGGACGCGCAAAAGTTTCGGGGTCATCCTGGTCCTGGGCGCGATCTATATTTTCTACGCTTTGCTGTTGATCCGCTAGCAAGAAAGTTCATAACGAAGGAGGTGAATAGATGAAAAAAGGTTTTACACTTATTGAGCTTGTGATGGTTATCGTGATCTTGGGGATCCTGGCCGCGACCGCTCTGCCGCGCTTTATTGATCTGTCATCGAAGGCGAAGGAGAACGCAGCCAAAGGTACCCTGGGGAGCATCCGCGCGGCGGTGGCGATCCAATATGCCAGCAACGCGGCGTACGGCAACGCCAGCATGCCTGCTAATATTACCGCGGCCTTGTTCCATGACGGGAACCTCCCGGTCGAACCGTATTCGAACGTTACTACTGTTAACCTTGGCCTGACTCCGGAGGCCGGTGGTACAGGCTGGATGTATGATTCCGTCAACGGACGGGTTTGGATCAACAACAGCGCTTATTCCAGTTACTAATATTAGTTTTTGGGATCATAACGGGGCCCTGGCTAAGCCAGGGCCCCAGTTTTTTTCCTCACCCCTATCCCCCATCCCCTTCCCCCTTAATAAGGGGGAAGGGGAGAAGAGGGGTTAGGGGTAAGTGGTTTGAACGGCTGGGCGTTTTGAGATATACTAAAAATCCGTGAAGAAGTGGTTACTCCATAAAGTCCCTCCGGCGGAAGTTGAGCGGCTAAGTACCGCCCTGAAAGTCTCTCCGCTGGTGGCGAGCATCCTGGTTAACCGCGGCCTGGGTGACCTGGCGCGGGCCGAGCTCTTCCTAAACCCCAAGTTGGCCCAGCTCCGTGATCCGTTCGAGATCCCGAACATAAAAACCGGCGCTGAACGGGTCCTCCTGGCCAAAGAGCGGGGAGAAAAAGTTCTGATATATGGTGATTATGACGTTGACGGCGTCACCGGCACCGCCATTCTCGTCCACACCTGCAAATTCCTCGGTCTCGATGTGGCGCATTATATCCCGCACCGTTATGGGGAAGGGTACAGCCTGTCGCTCGAATCGGTCAGAAAGATCGAAGCACTTGGAGTAAAGTTGATCGTCACCGTCGATTGCGGCATTGCCAGCGCCAAAGAAGTGGCGGAAGCGAACCGCCTGGGGATGGCTGTCGTTGTGACCGATCACCATAACCTGCCGCAAGAGTTGCCGCCGGCTGTAGCGGTCGTCAACCCAAAAATGATCAGCGGCGAGCATCCGTCGAAATATCTGGCCGGGGCCGGGGTCGCTTTCAAGTTCGCCTGGGCGTTGCTCAAGACCGCCGGGGTGCGTGACGCCGTTTTTCTTACCTCCTTGCTCGACTTGGCCGCCTTAGGGACCCTGGCCGACGTTGTTCCCTTAACCGACGAGAACCGGATCCTGGCCGTCGGCGGGTTGAGCTTGATCAACGAGCGGAAACGGGTCGGGCTGAAAAGTTTGGCCGAGGCGGCTTCGTTGCGTGATAAGATCACGGTCAACAATGTTTATTTTGCCCTCTCGCCGCGGCTTAACGCGGCCGGACGGTTGGAGCACGCTTCTCATTCCCTGGAACTCCTCCTGACCGACGATCCGGAGCAGGCGAAGAAGCTGGCCCAGGGGTTGAACCGGATCAATATCCGGCGCCAGGATATCGGCGTTGGGATCAAAGAAGAAGTCTTTGCCCAATTGAGCGCGGCTTATGTGGCCGAGCATAAACTGATCGTTCTCTCCGGCCAGAATTGGCACCCCGGGGTGATCGGCATCATTGCTTCCCAGGTGGTTGACGCCTATTCCCGCCCGACCGTCCTGATCGGGATCAACGAAGGGGTGGGGCGCGGGTCAGCCCGTTCGGTCGATGGGGTTAACATTTTTGCTTTGCTCGATTCCTGCCGTGACCTCTTTCTCGATTTTGGCGGGCACGAGGGGGCGGCCGGTTTCTCGATCGCGGCCGACAATATCCCGGAGTTGAAACGCCGGCTCAAGATCAAGGTCGAGGAGCTGATCGGCCCGGAACAACTTCTCCCTACGGTGGAAATAGATGCGGAGCTTTCGCCGTCCCAGGTCTCTCTCGGTCTGGTCCGGGAGCTTTCGCGGCTGGCCCCCTTTGGGGAAGATAACGCCGAGCCGTTGTTGCTCTTGCGGGGGATGCGGCTGACCGAGAGGAAAAAAGTCGGCAAGGGTGGCAAGCACCTCAAGGCGCGGTTCGAACGCGACGGCGTGACCCTGGAGACGATCGGCTTTGGCTTCGGGGAAATAGCCGACAGTTTAGTCTTCCAGCAGCCCTACGACCTAGCGGTCAACCTGGAAAGTAACGAGTATAATGGTTTCGAATCGGTCCAATTATCCTTGAACGACTTGAGGGAGGAAAAGTGATGAAAATACTAGTGGTGGGGAGCGGCGGCCGCGAGCACGCGCTGGTCTGGAAAATAGCCCAGAGCCCGCTGGCGGAAAAGATCTACTGCGCGCCGGGTAACGCCGGGACGGCCGAGCTGGCGGAGAACGTCCCGCTCCAGTCGGACGATATAAAAGGGCTGCTGAAGTTCTGCCGGGAGAAAAAGATTGACCTGACCGTTGTTGGTCCGGAGGTCCCGCTGGTCGCCGGGATCGTTGACCTTTTTACTAAAGAGGGGCTAAGGATATTTGGCCCTTGCCAGGCCGCGGCCCGGATCGAGGGGAGCAAGGTTTTCTCCAAGGAGTTCATGATCAAATACGGCATCCCGACCGCCCAGGCCGGGATCTTTTCTAAACTACCTGAAGCCTTAGCTTACATTGAGCAGATGGGGGCGCCGCTGGTCGTCAAAGCGGATGGCTTGGCGGCGGGGAAAGGGGTCATGGTCTGCCAGAAAAAAACCGAGGCGACCCTAGCGGTCAAGTTGATCATGGAGAAGAAAGAATTCGGCTCGGCCGGCGACCGGGTGATCATTGAAGAATGTCTGGTCGGGGAAGAGGCTTCGATCATCGCTCTAACTGACGGCGATTCGATCATCCCGCTCGCTTCTTCGCAGGACCACAAGCGGATCAATGACGGGGACAAAGGGCCCAACACCGGCGGGATGGGGGCTTATTCGCCGGCGCCGGTCGTGACCGAACATTTAATGTCGGAGATCGATGTTAACGTCCTGAAGCCTTTTGTTAATGGGATGAAGCAGGAGGGGATCGTTTATCAGGGAGTGATCTACGCTGGAGTGATGGTGACGAAGAAAGGACCAATGGTCCTCGAGTTCAACGCCCGTTTAGGCGACCCGGAGACCCAGCCGATCATGATGCGGTTGAAATCCGATCTCGTGCCGATCATGGAGGCGATCATCGACCGGAAACTAGATGACCGGCTGATCGAATGGGACGAGCGGGCGGCCGTTTGTGTCGTCCTGGCCGCCGGTGGCTATCCCGGTAAATACGAGAAGGGTTTGCCGATCAAGGGCTTAGATAAAATCGATCAATTAGATCATGTGATGGTTTTTCACGCTGGCACGGGGTTAGGGACCAGGGACCAGGGACCAGGGACCAGGGCGATTGTCACCAATGGCGGGCGAGTTCTGGGCGTGACTGCCTTGGGCGGGTCGATCAAGTTCGCGATCGATAAAGCTTACCAAGCGGTCGATCTGATAAAATTTAAAGGGATGCACTATCGGAAGGATATCGGAAAAAAAGCCCTCAAATATGAAAGATAAGGAAGAGTGGATCGATCGGATCTTTTTAAGATCTTTCCGCCCTTACTTGTGGATCATGGCTGTCGGCTTGTTGCTCTACTTTAGGGCCCTCTTCTTTGGTTTTACGTATTTAGATGACAATGTGGTAATTCTTGACAGCCAAAACGCCCTAAAAAATATATTTAATATTTTCCATGTCTTTAGTCAAATTATTGTGCCTGCCTTTGGAGACTTTTATCGGCCCGTGGCGGTCATCCCCTATATTTTAGGCGCCCAAATAGGGGGGAGCTCCCCCCTGGTTTATCACGGCATAAACATTGCCTGCCATCTGCTGGCCGCTTGCCTCCTTTTCCTCTTTTTGGTGAAACTGGGCTACAGCCGGCTTTTGGCTTATATTTTTTCCCTGATCTTTACCGTTCATCCGGCCTTAGCGGCGGTGGTCGTCTGGATCCCGGGGATGGTTGACGCGCTGTTGACGGTTTTGGTTTTAGCGGCCTTTATTTTCTTCTTGGATTATTTAAGAACAGGCAGGTGGTCTTACTATTTCTGGCATCTGCTATTTTTTGCTCTGGCCCTCTTAACGAAGGAGCCCGCGCTGATTCTGATCTTGTTGTGCCCGCTTTATGCTTATCTCGTTAATAAACAAAAAGACTCTCTCCCCAGCCTAAAGTTTTTGGCTGCGGGTTGGTTCCTTATTTCAGTCGTCTGGTTTTTGCTGAGGCGGGCGATCCTGGTCAAGCCGGTCACCTTGACGATGGACTACGTGTTTAGGTCAATATTTAATCCGGCGGCGGTGACGCTCTATATCGGAAAAATAGTTTTGCCTTTTAATCTGTCGCCCCTGCCGACTTTGCGGGATTCATCTTTGGCTTATGGTTTTATGGCCCTGGTTATTATTTGTGCCCTGCTGCTCTTCACGAAAAAAAAGCATTACGGCCTCATTGTCTTGGGAGCCGTTTGGTTCCTCCTTTTCCTGTTGCCCTCCCTGGTGTTTTCTGATCCTTCCCTCTATACCGGCGTGGCGTTGTATGAACACCGGCTTTACCTGCCGCTGATCGGCTTTATTATCTTGTTCCTGGAGACCGGCTTGGTCAAGATCATCGGCCGCGATAGAAAATGGGCGCTGGCCATAGGTGCCGCCATAATAATTTTATTTTCGGGCTTAAATATTGTTCACAGCGATATTTTTAAAGACCCGCTTAGTTTTTGGCGGAACGCGGTTAAAACCTCGCCTCATCACCCGCTGGCCCGCAGGAATTTAGGGGCGATGTATTATTTGAACGGTCAATTAGCTAAAGCTGGAAAAGAATATAAGAAAGCCTTGGAACTAAATCCTGCCGAACCGATGGTCCACAATAATCTGGGGCTGATCTACCTGAACCAGGGTAAGCTGGCGGCGGCCGAGGTCGAGTTTCTGGAGGAATTAAAGATTAATCCCCTTTATGATAACGCGCTCTTTAACCTGGGCCTGCTCTATGCCCGGCAGGGGAGGATCGGCGAGGCGAAAGGCCTTTGGGAAAAGGCCCTGAAGGTCAATCCCGAACATATCGATGCCCGTAAATATTTAAGGCTGCTAAATGGAAAGTAAGATCGTAGTGGCAACGGCTAATCGGCATAAATTGCGTGAGATTACGCAAATCCTGAAGTTACGAGTCACGAGCCACGAATCACGAGTCACGGAGAACGGGAAAACGTTTGAAGCGAACGCGATCAAGAAAGTCAAAGCGCTCAAATTAAAGCCCGGGCAGATCGGGATCGCTGATGATTCTGGGTTAATGGTTAATTGTCTCGGCGGTAAGCCGGGGGTCAAGTCAGCGCGGTTTGCTACTCCTCCAACGCCGGCCAATCTTTGCGCCAAATTGCTCCGGGTGACAAAAAACTGCCCAGATCGAGGCGCCAAGTTTGTCTGTGTTATCGCCATCGCTTATCCGTCGGGCAAGATCAGGACGGTGAAAGGCGTTTGCCGCGGGCGGATCACCCGCGAGATGCAGGGAAAGCACGGTTTCGGCTACGACCCCGTTTTCCGCCCCTGCGGTTATAAAAAAACTTTCGCCGAGATGTCGGCGGTGGAGAAGAACAGGATCAGCCATCGAGGGAGAGCGTTGAGAAAGTTGCGCGAGATCCTGAAATAAAAATGCGCCCGGCAGGGGTCGAACCTGCTACCTATTGCTTCGAAGGCAATCGCTCTAATCCAGATGAGCTACGGGCGCACGCCTCGCTTATTATACAATATTATTCGTTTGAAAAATGATTATCTTGTGTTAGAATAAAATCGGCGGAAAATCCGGAGGTAATGATGAAAAAACACGTTAAGTTTAACGGTAAAATATTGATGATCGGCTGCGGTTCGGTGGCGCAGTGCGCGGTCCCGATCGTCCTGCAGTTGATCGATGTTCCGGCCAAGAACATCACTATCATGGATTTTACCGATAACCGCCAGCGGGTCAAGGAGCCGATGAAGAAGGGCGTTAAATATGTTTTTGACCGGGTCACGGAGAAGAACTATAAGAAACTGCTGGCCAAATACGTTGGCCCGGGCGACCTGATCATCGATCTCGCTTGGAACATCGACTGCCGCGCTATCACTACCTGGTGCCGGGAGAACGAGATCCTCTATGTTAACACTTCCGTTGAAGAGTGGGATCCTTACAAGGACGAACAGCGCAACGACCCGACCAAATACACCCTCTACGCCCGGCATATGGAGATCAGAAAGATGCTGGAAGGGTGGGGCGATAACCGCGGAGTTTCGATGGTCGTTGACCACGGTGCCAACCCCGGGCTTGTTTCGCACTTTACCAAGTACGCGCTGATCGATCTGGCTAAAAAGATCATCGCCGAGAAGCCGAAAGATAAGCGGGTCCCGGAATTAAAAGATCATATCGCGGCAAAGAACTTTGCCAAACTGGCTCAACTGACCGGGACCAAGGTCATCCACATCTCCGAACGTGATACCCAGATCACCGACCAGCCGAAACAGGTCAACGAGTTCGTTAACACCTGGAGCATCGAAGGTTTTTTCGAGGAAGGGGTCGCTCCGGCCGAACTCGGGTGGGGGACGCACGAGAAATACGTGCCGGAAGGGGCTTTCTTCCACGAGACCGGCCCGCGCAACCAGATCTGCCTGCGGACGCTCGGGATGAGGACCTGGGTCCGTTCCTGGGTGCCGTGCGGCGAAACGACCGGCATGGTAGTGCGCCACGGCGAAGCGTTCAGCATCTCCGACCGGCTGACGGTCTGGGAAGGGGACAAAGCCGTTTACCGCCCGACCGTTCATTACGCTTATTGCCCGTCGGATTGCGCCATCAACTCACTGCACGAACTGGAGATGCGCCAGTTCAAGATGCAGGAGAAACAGCGGATCATGAGCGACGAGATCATCGACGGCCGGGACGAGTTGGGAGTGCTACTAATGGGGCATGATTTTAAGGCGTGGTGGTGTGGCAGCCTGCTCGACATTCACACTTCCCGCAAACTCGTTCCGCACCAGCAGGCGACGACGATGCAGGTGGCGATCTCGGTTGTGGCCGCCTCGATCTGGATGATCAAGAACCCGCGGCGCGGTTTTCTCCTGCCGGACGATCTTGATCACGAAGAGATCTTGAGGATATCAATGCCGTACATCAAACCGTTCGTCTCCAAAGCGGTCGACTGGACGCCGCTCAAAAATCTAAATAATAAATTCACGAAATATGACATGGCCGTTCCCAAAGAGGAAGATGTCTGGCAGTTCACGACCTTCCTGGTGAAAAGTTGAACTTAAAAGCGCTGGCCAAGAAGCACGGCACGCCGCTGCTGGTCATTGACCACGATATCATCCGGCGGAATTATTTGCGTTTTCGCAAGCAGATCCCCCGGGTCGGGGTCTATTTCGCCATCAAGGCGAATTCCGAGCCGCAGATCATCAGCTCCCTTTACCCGCTCGACGCCGGCTACGACGTTGCCTCTCTCCAGGAATTCCTGACCGTCCTTGCCAATGTCCCGCAAAAGGACCTGCGCGGCAAGAAACTTAACAAGTTCATCTGGGACAAGATCATCGTGGCCAACACGATCAAGCCGGTCGACACCCTGAAACGCCTGGCCAATTTCAATACCCTGATGACCTTTGACAATCCGGACGAGCTGGCCAAGATCAAGAAATATTGCCCGGACGCCGGCTTGATCTGCCGGCTCAAAGTGCAGAATGTCGGTTCGATGGTCGAGCTCTCCAGCAAGTTTGGGGTGGAGCCGGGGGACGCGCCGAACCTGATCGAGCAGGCGCTGAAAATGGGCCTCTCCGTTGAAGGGTTGAGCTTTCACGTCGGCAGCCAGTGCAACAACATCGACAATTACATTACCGCCCTGGAAGCTTCGGCCAATATTTTTGCCGAGGTCCAGCGCCGCGGCCACAAACTGCGCATCCTCAATATCGGCGGCGGCTTCCCGGTCCCCTATGATGAAACGGCGACCGATTTCCGCAAACTGGCCGCCAAGCTCCGCCGGGAACTGGACCGGCTATTTCCGCCGGAAGTCGAAGTGGTGGCCGAACCGGGACGTTTCCTGGTCGCGACCGCCGCCTCCCTGGTCGTCAGTATCGTCGGTAAGTCTTTCCGCGACGGCAAGATGGTTTATTACATCGATGATGGCGTCTATGGCACTCTCTCCGGAGTCGTCTTTGACCATTGCCCGTACCATTTCAATGCTTTCCGGGGCGGGGAGAAGAAGTTGAGCGCCGTGGTCGGCCCGACCTGCGACGCTTTTGACACCGTCTCGACCTCGGAGAACCTGCCTGATCTGGCGATCGGCGAGCTGTTGTACGTCAAGAACACCGGCGCTTATACCAACGCCTCCGCGACCAACTTCAACGGCTTCCCCAAGGCGAAGATCCTCAACTTGAATGCCTGATTTTCTCCCGGTCAAACGAGGCCGACCGCTCGATATCATCCTGGTCACCGGCGACGCCTATGTTGACCACCCCAGTTTCGGTTCGGTCCTGATCGCCCGCTATTTAGAGTCGAAAGGATTTAGCGTCGGTCTGATCGCCCAGCCGGACTGGACCAAAGATGATGATTTTCTTGAGCTGGGACCGCCCCGGCTCTTCTTTGGCGTTGCCGCCGGAAACCTCGACTCGATGGTCGCTAATTATACTGCCGGCAAGAAGGTGCGCCGCAACGACATGTATTCCCCGGATAACGAGGCTGGCCACCGGCCCGATCGGGCGACGATCGTTTATACCAACAAACTGAAAGCCTTGTTCCCCGGGGTGCCGGTCGTCCTGGGCGGGGTAGAGGCTAGCCTGCGCCGCTTTGCTCATTATGACTATTGGGATGATAAGGTTAGACGTCCTCTCTTGTTTGACGCGAAGGCTGACTATCTGGTCTATGGGATGGCTGAAAAAGGAATTTTAAGGATAGCAGAAAATGTAGCGGCGACCTTTAGGTCGCCAAAAAATGGCGGTCTAAAGACCGCCGCTACTATTCCCAACGGATCAATCATTGCCAAAGACATCTCCGCATACAAAGACGCGCTGATCCTGCCGTCGTACGAAGAAGTTGCGGCGGATAAAAAGAAGTATGCCGAGGCGTTCAAGCTGTTCTACACCGAAGGGCGGAAGAAGCATCCGCGGACGATCATCCAGCCGTGCCAGGGGCGCTACCTGGGCGTCTTTCCGCCGGAGAACCTGACGCCGGCCGAGTTAGACGGCTTGTTCGAACTGCCGTTCGTCCGGGCCCCTCATCCGATGTACGGGAAGAAACAAATTCCGGCCTGGGGTTTTGTCCGTTTCTCAACGCTTTCCCATCGCGGTTGTTTCGGCGGCTGTTCATTCTGCGCCATCTCCCAGCACCAGGGTAAATATATCACCAGCCGCTCGCTCGCTTCGATCAAAAAGGAGATCAAAGAGAAGATCGTCCCGCAAGCTGATTTTACCGGGAATATTCTCGATGTTGGCGGCCCGACCGCCAATATGTACGGGATGGTTTGCCGCCGCGCGGGGGGCTGTACCCGGGCTAGTTGCATCTATCCGGCCGTTTGTCCGGACCTGGACGCTTCCTTAAAACCATCGCTCCAGCTCTTGCGGGAGGTCAGGGGATTGCCCGGAGTGAAACGTTTATTTATTGGCTCCGGGATCAGATATGACCTGGCCTTGCGCGATGATGAATATCTGGATGAATTGGTCCGGCATCACGTCGGCGGGCAGTTGAGCATTGCTCCGGAGCATATCTGCGAAGAGGTCCTTTTAATGATGGGGAAACCGAAGGCGGATAAGTTCCTGGAATTCAAAGAGAAGTTCGAGAAGTTAAGCAAGCAACACGGCAAAAAGCAATTCTTGGTCCCATATTTTATCTCTTCACATCCGGGGAGTACGCTGGCGCATGCTTTGGAGCTGGCGTTGTTCCTGAAAAAAGAGGGGATCAAGATCGAACAGGTGCAAAACTTTACCCCGACCCCGATGACCGTCTCGACCTGCATGTATTATACCGGCCTTGATCCCTTCTCCGGCAAGCCAGTCCATGTGCCGAAGGGAGAGGAGCGGAGCTTCCAGAAAGCTCTCCTCCAGCCGTATCTGAAGAGTAATTTCCGTTTAGTAGCTAAGGCTTTGAAGCTGTTGGGCAAAACTGATTTATTGAAGAAGTTAACAGCTTAGTGGGTGGCGCTTCCCTCATCCGACTTGCCGAATTGACGCACCTTCTCCCAGAGGGAGAAGGTGTTTCGCAAGGCGACATACCCTCTCCCGCTGGGAGAGGGTGAGAAAGTTAAGCGGATCGGGTGAGGGTTTGAAAGACCCACTAAGTGCTTGAAATTTGCTCCGATATTTTATAAGATTACAGGTGAGGTGATTAGTATGGCAAAGCCAAAGAAGAAAGCGATCAAGAAAGTTGTTAAAAAAGTAAAGAAAGGCAAAAAGCCGAAGAAAGTGTTGCTGCGCAAAAAGGCGGTCAAGAAGATCAAGGTTCAAGCCGCCCCCAAGGAGAAAGTCATCGGTAAGATCGACCATTATTTTGACAAAATCTCCGTTGCCGCTATTAAGGTCAAAGGGCCGTTCAAAGTTGGCGACATTATCCATATCAAAGGGCATACGACAGATTTTGTCCAGAAGATCGCTTCTATGCAGATCAACCACCGGGAAGTTGAGAAGGTCAAGCGGGGCGACGATGTCGGCCTCAAGGTCCGCGAGCATGTCCGCGACCATGATCTCGTTTATCTGGCGGGGAAAGAATCGGCTGCCAGGTTGTCCCCGGTGACGATGGCGCAGGCCCAGCCGGTGGCCGTTGAGCCAAGGCCCTTGGCGGGCCAGAAACCAAAAGCGCTCTATCAAACCTCGATCTTTAACGCCGAGAAATCACTGACCCGTCCGGTCGTCAAGCCGGTTCCCCAGCCGTCGGCCGCTCCGCCGCCGCCAGCCGCGCCCCATCCGGCGCCGGAGAAGAAAAAGAACGACCCATATTCCGGTACTAAGTTCTTTAACTTTTGATCGGGAGAAAAAACCCTCTAAACCGGAAGATATCTTTAAGGAAGGGGAATTTATTTTTCGGGCAGGCAACCGTTAACGATCGGCAGTAAAGCGGCTGATTCAAATGGTTTGGCGATAAAAGCGCTTGCGCCTTTAGTCATTGCTTCCTCTGCCCGATCAGTTGCGGCTTCCCCGCTCATGACAATTACGTTCGTTCCGGGATAGTTTTGTTTAATAATTTCCAGTAAACCAAGCCCATTGATCTCCTCTCCCATGTCGACATCGGTTATAACCAGGTCAAAATGTTTTTGAGCTAAGAGAGCCAAGGCTTCGGTCGGATTCGCGGCCCCCGTGACCGTGTGGCCTTTTTTCCTTAATACGCCGCTGGCCGTTCCGCGACAAACGGGCTCATCGTCAACTACCAGGATATTGGCCAGATAAGGCGGGGTGCTTTTTGTCGGGTAAACAGCTTCTGTTTCGATGTCCGCTTTGCTTTGTTTTATAATCGATTGGAGTTGTTTCAATAGTTGAGTCAACCTTGTGCCGGCGGCTTTGATATCAGTGAGGTCTTTAATAATAGTTTCTGTGGTAGCGCAGCCGGCTTTAACATCCTCGAGTAAGAATCCCGCGACACACATAATCGACAGAGAATTATTCGCGTCATGGAGAACTTTTCTGACTGCCGGGGCTACTGACTCCAGGGTAATCGGCTCGGCCGCTTTGTTTGCGGGCTTAGTTGATTGCGGAGGCCGCCTCCAGGCCGGTTTTGGCTGTCTATCCGCTATTTTTGGCCGATATAAACGGCTGATAAATGTCATTTTGATCCATTGCTCCTGCTTATCTAGTATCGCCGGGTCGACTTGAAAATTTCACCCATTTAGGTTATAATAATAATGTACGGTGGGGAGGGAAGTTTAACGGATGAGAATGTCGCAGGTCCTGGTGCCGACACTGCGGGAGGACCCGAAAGAGGCGGAGGTCGTTTCCCACAAGTTGATGCTTCGGGGGGGCTATATCCGCAAGCTGGCCGCCGGAGTTTACACGTTTTTACCCCTTGGTTTCCGCGTCCTTAACAAAGTTACCAACATAATCCGGGCAGAGCTGAACCGCGCCGGAGCCCAGGAAGTCCTGATGCCGACCCTTTTGCCGGCCGAATTGTGGCAGGAGACCGGCCGCTGGGGGATCTACGGCAAGGAACTTTTCAGGATCAAAGACCGCCACGACCGTGAATTTTGCCTGGGCCCGACCCATGAGGAGGTCATCACCGACCTGGTCCGGACCGTGGTCCGCTCCTACAAACAACTGCCCGTTAATCTCTTCCAGATCCAGACCAAATTTCGCGACGAGATCAGGCCCCGTTTCGGCCTGATGCGCGGCCGTGAATTTATGATGAAAGACGCCTATTCTTTCCATACCAGCGAAGAATCGCTGGATAAAGAATACCAGAATATGTATGACACCTATTGCCGGATATTTGACCGGATGGGACTTAAATACCGGGTGGTGGAAGCCGATTCCGGGCTGATCGGCGGCGGCTATTCCCAGGAATTTATGGTCCTGGCCGAGACCGGCGAGGAAGAGATCTTCCATTGTTCACATTGCGACTATTCCGCCAGCCGCGATTCGGCCGGCGTTGGGGAATATAAACTTCAAACTTCAAACCTCAAACTTCAAACTATTGAATCGGTCCACACCCCCAATGTTCGCACGGTTGAAGAAGTGAGCGCTTTCCTCAAGATCAGCCCGGCGCAAATGATCAAAACGCTTATTTATGAAACGGACAAGGGGCCGCTCGCGGCGCTGGTCCGTGGCGACCACGCCATCAACGAAGCGAAACTGAAAAAGGTTGCCGGGGTTGAAGACCTCCGCCTGGCCAAGGCTGAAACGATCAAGGCTGTGACCGGCGCGCCGGTCGGGTTTGCCGGGCCGGTCGGCCTCAAAGGGGTCAAGATCGTGGCCGATCGGGCGGTAGAACTGATCGCCGACGGCGCTTCCGGGGCGAATAAAGAAGATCATCATGTCACCCATATCGCCTACGGGCGCGACTATAAAGCCGATCTGACCGGCGACATCCGTTACGCGGTCAAGGCGGATAAATGCCCGCGCTGCGCGGCGGGGGCGTTCGAATCGTCCCGCGGCATAGAAGTCGGGCATATCTTCAAGCTCGGGACGAAATATTCGGCCAAAATGAACTGCACCTATCTTGACGAGGGGAACCAGGAAAAAGTGATGATCATGGGGTGTTACGGGATCGGCGTCAGCCGGACGGCGGCGGCGGCGATCGAGCAGAACCACGACAAAGATGGGATCATCTGGCCGGCCCCGCTGGCTCCGTTCGTTGGAGCGATCATTCCGGCTAATGTCACGGATAAGGAGCAGGTGGAGACTGCGGAACAGCTTTATAAGCAAGCTTTGCAGGCCGGACTGGACGTTATCATCGACGACCGGGACGAGCGGATGGGGGTTAAATTAAAAGATATGGACCTGATCGGCCTCCCGTTCAAGATCATCATTGGCAAAGCGCTCAAAGAGGGGAAAGTTGAAACGAAAGTGCGGCGGAGCGGGGCGACTGAACTCCTCCCCGTGGCCGAAGCGGTCGGCTGGCTCAAGCGCCAGATAGAGGGGAAGAAATGAAGGAAGCTTGCGGCGTTTTTGGGATCTACTCTTTTAACGGCGACAATTTGGCCAAGTCGGTTTATTACGGCCTCTACGCCTTGCAGCATCGCGGCCAGGAAGCAGCGGGCATTTTTGCTTCGGATGGTAAAACTTTTAACGGGCGGGTGGGGATGGGGTTGGTCAACATGGTTTTCAATGAAGAGAATATCAAGGATATCACCGGCCATATCGCCCTCGGTCATGTCCGTTATTCCACCACCGGTTCTTCCGTGGTGGCGAACGCCCAACCGATCGTGGTCGAATCAAAATTCGGGCCGATCGCCCTGGCCCATAACGGGAACCTGGTCAATACCGACCAGCTCCGGTCCGAACTGCCTAATTATCCCTTTAAGAGCACGACCGATTCGGAAGTGATCGCCGCCCTGATCGCCAACTCTCCGGAGAAAGAATTCGAACCGGCCCTGACCGCTGTCCTGAAAAAGTGCCGCGGCGCTTTTTCCTTGGTGATCATGACCCGGGACAAGTTGATCGGCGTGCGCGACCAGCACGGGATCAGGCCGCTGTCGATCGGCCGGATGAAGAACTCGTACGTTATCGCCTCGGAAACTTGCGCCCTGGACGTGGTCGGAGCGGAGTTTGTCCGCGAAGTGACCAATGGCGAAATAGTCGTGATCGACGGGGACGGCCTGCAGTCAATGACCTGGAGCCTGGGAGAAAAAGAATCGCTCTGTATCTTTGAGTTCATTTATTTCGCCCGCCCGGACAGTTTGCTGGCCGGGCGGAGCTTCCACGACGTCCGCGTCCATCTGGGAAAATATCTGGCGAAGGAACACCCGGCCACGGCGGAAATGGTCATTGCCGTCCCTGATTCCGGCATCCCGGCCGCGATCGGTTTTGCTTCGGAAGCCGGGACCCCATTTTCAGAGGGATTGATCAAGAACCGCTACATTGGCCGGACTTTTATCCAGCCGACGCAGAGCATGCGCGAGATCGGGGTCAAAGTTAAACTCAATCCGATCCGCGATGCTATCCGCGGCCGGAAGATCGTGGTGATGGATGATTCGATCGTCCGGGGAACGACTTCTCGCCAGATCGTTAAGTTGTTGAAAGAGCAAGGGGCGCGGGAGGTCCATTTCCGGGTCTCCTCGCCGCCGATCATTTCACCCTGTTATTATGGAATTGATACGCCGAACCGGACAGAATTGATCGCCGCCAACCTGTCGGTCGAAGGGATCAGGAAATATCTGGAGGCCGATAGTCTGGGCTATTTAAGCTTGAAGAGCCTGGTCAAGGCGGTCAATATCCCGAAAGAAAGGTTATGCCTAGCCTGCCTGAACGGGGAATATCCCATTAAGCAACCGGAACGATTGGAAAGTCTCGACTTTTTCTTGAAATGACCAAGGAGGTGACTGGGGATGCCCGAAGAATGTTTTCCGAAATGCCAGAAGTGTGATAAGGGGGTACTGGTGCCGCTGTCCGATTTTAGCAACAACGCGGTCGCCATCAAGTACAAGGCGTGGGCTTGCACCGATAAGGAGTGCCGGTTCTTTATCGTCCTGCGCGGTGGCGACGTCTATTACGGTACAGCGACGGCCGACGCGGCCAGATAGTCTTCCGACGCTCTGCGAGCGACGGGGGATAAAACGAGGTGACGAATGATAACTTATAAACAAGCCGGTGTCGATATCGAGGCCGGTTACGAAGTGGTCCGCCGGATCAAAAAGATGGCTAAGGGGATCGGCCTGTTCGGCGGCCTCTATCCCTTGGGCAAACAGTATCTGATCGGCGCGACCGACGGTGTCGGGACCAAGCTGAAGATCGCTTTCGCGCTGAACAAGCACCACACGATCGGTATCGACCTGGTCGCGATGAACGTTGATGATGTAGTGGCGATGGGCGGCAAACCGCTTTTTTTCCTGGATTATATTGCCGTCCATAAAGTTGAACCTAATCAGGTGGAAAAGATCATCAAAGGGATAGTCGAGGGGTGCCGGTTGGCCGGTGTCCAATTGGTCGGCGGGGAAACAGCCGAGCTCTCGGATATGTACCAAAAAGGGGAATACGACCTGGCCGGGTTTGCCGTTGGGATCGTTGACCGCGATAAGGTGATCAACGGAGCTAAGATCAAGGAAGGGGATAAGATCATCGGCCTGGCCTCTTCCGGCCTCCATAGCAACGGGTACACTCTGGCCCGCAAGGTGATCTTCGGCCAGGGACAGATCAAGCCGAAGGAGAAGCTCGAAGGGTTCAGCAAGCCGATCGGCGAAGAACTGCTGACCCCGACCCGGATCTACACCCCGTTGATCCTGGAATTGATCAAGAGGTTCAAGCTCAAGGGGATCTCCCACATTACCGGCGGCGGCATCCCGGAAAACTTAAGCCGGATCATCCCGCCGATGAGGCAGGCGGTCATCGAGCTTAATTCCTGGCCGATCCCGAAGATCTTCAAGCTCATCCAGCGGATGGGGGAGGTCGACCATGAAGAGATGTACAAGACCTTTAATATGGGGATCGGCATGATCCTGGTGGTCGATGCCAAGGATGAAAAGCGGCTGCTGCAGTTCCTCGCCAGGAAAAAAGAGGTCGCCTATATTATCGGTGAGATTGGCAAGGGGAATCGCGAGGTTATTATCATTTGATCAAGCTGGCTGTTTTGATCTCCGGCCGCGGGTCCAATCTGCAGGCGATCATTGACGCCTGCGCGGGGGGGAAGATACCGGCCACGGTAGCGGTCGTGATCTCGAATGATCCCGCGGCTCCGGGCTTGGAACGGGCGAAGAAACACAATATTCCGACAGTGGTCATCGATAACCGTAATTTCCAGGATAAGCATACTTATGAGCTGGAGATCGTTAAGGTCTTGCAGGCGCACAAAGTTGACCTGGTTTGCTTGGCCGGTTATATGCGGATCGTCGGCCAGGTCTTGCTGGACCATTTCCGCGGGAAGATCGTCAACATCCACCCGTCGCTTTTGCCGTCGTTTCCCGGTCTCCATGCCCAAAAGCAGGCCCTGGAACATGGCGTGACGGTCACCGGCTGTACTGTCCACTTTGTCGATGAAGGGTGCGATACCGGCCCGATCATCATCCAGTCGGCGGTCCCGGTCAAGGAAGATGATACCGAAGAAACATTGTCGGCCAGGATACTGGAACAGGAGCATCACATTTACCCGTTGGCGATCGAATTTATTGCTAAAGACAAGTTGAAAATAGAAGGCCGGAGAGTAAAATTAAAGCAGATGTAGGGACGGGGCTTGTCCCCGTCCGCAATGAATCGGGTGGAAACCAGCGACTAAACGTCGCGGTTTCCAAGTAATGTAGGGACAGGGTTAATCCCTGTCCGGGACCCGGCGGACAACCACAAGGGTTGTCCCTACATTAGAAAGGATGTCGAAATGAAAAAGAAGACTAGCAAGGAAAAAAAACCGACGACGAAAAACAAAAAATACGCCCTGATCTCCGTTTACGATAAGGCCGGGCTGGCCGGTTTCGCTAAAGAACTGAAAGGACTCGGTTTTGAGATCATCTCGTCCGGCGGGACGGCTAAATTCCTCAAGAAATCCGGTTTTAAGGTGACCGAGGTTGCCAAGATCACCAAATATCCGCAGATGCTCGACGGCCGGGTCAAGACCTTGCATCCGCTGATCCACGGCGGCATTTTGGCCGACCGGCGCAACAAAGCCCATCTAAAAGAGCTAAAAAAATTCAAGATCACCCCGTTCGAGATTGTTGTCTGCAACCTTTATCCGTTCGAAGAAGTGACCGCCAGGAAAAGCTTTACCCACGACGAAGCGATCGAGAATATCGACATTGGCGGCCCGGCCATGGTCCGGGCCGCGGCCAAGAACCACCAAAACGTGGCGGTGGTCGTTGACCCGGGTGATTATGTTGAGATCATTAAAGAGCTAAAAGCGGCGGGGTCGGTCCCGCTGGCCACCCGCGAGCGCCTGGCCTTCAAGGCGTTCAAGCATACCGCCCAATACGACACCCTGATCTCCCGGTACTTCTCGGCCCGGCTCGAGGGACAGGAGGAATTCCCGGTCGAGATAGACATTATGCTGGAGAAGATCCAGGGTCTGCGTTACGGGGAGAACCCGCATCAGAAAGCGGCTTTCTATCGGGAACGGGGAGCGCAGGGTGAGGGGCGCATCACCGAAGCCAAACAGCTCCACGGCAAGGAACTATCGTTCAACAACATCGTTGACATGGACGCCGCCTGGAACTGTACTAACTATTTCGCCGATCCGGCCATAACCATCGTTAAGCATAATAATCCGTGCGGCGTGGCCAAAGGGGAGACACTGGTCGAAGCTTACCAGCGTGCCCTGGCCTGCGACCCGGTTTCCGCCTTCGGCGGGATCATCGCCGCCAACCGGCGGGTCGATGAAGTGACGGCTAAGGAGGTCGCCGCGCTTTTTGTCGAAGTGATCATCGCCCCTTCCTATACGCCCAAGGCGCTGGATATCCTGAAAACAAAACCGAACCTCCGCATCATGGAGATGGGTGAGAAGTCGATCAATAAGCCTTTTAAGGGGTTGGATTACAAGCGGGTCAGCGGCGGGTTGCTCGTTCAGGAACCAGACCTAGCCCAGCTCGGCATTAACGAGATCAAAGTGGTGACGAAACGCGAACCGACCATGGCGGAGATGGAAGATCTCTTCTTTGCCTGGGGGGTTGCCAAGTATGTCAAATCAAACACCATTGTTTACGTCAAGGATGGAAAGACCGTCGGTATCGGCGCCGGCCAGATGAGCCGGATCGACGCGGCCGAGATCGGCGTCAAGAAATCAGGCGGCAAGGTCAAAGATTCGGTTCTGGCCTCAGACGCTTTCTTTCCGTTCAGTGATGTTGTAGAATTGGCGGCGAAAGAGGGGATCACGGCGATCATCCAGCCGGGCGGCAGTAAGCGCGACCAGGAGTCGATCGACAAAGCGAACGAAGCGGGGATCGCGATGGTCTTTACCGGACGAAGGCATTTTAGGCACTAAAGGAGGGCAAAAATGAACATCAAACATCCAACATCAAACTTCCAAACAAATATCAATCAACAATGCCCAATATCCAAACTTATTTTTATTTGCCTTTTGGCTTTTGCCTTTTGTTTTGAAGTTGGAGGTTTGAGGTTGGAAGTTAATGCGGCCTATGCAGTCGATATGCCGACAACTACCACCGTGACTGCCTCGACCGGCGGCCCGACTCAGCTGCAATCCAACATCGGCGGCCTGACCATCGGCTATATCAAGGTCGGTTCGGCTGAGGTGGGGACCCTCGGCTGGCACCCGGATTTTAAATTCGGTCCATGGGGACTGGGGGCGGACGTCAACCTGGGGTTGGGGGACAACAAACCGGCTAATTATGAGAATGCCGTGTTGCGCTATGTTGAATATGACGACTCCAAAAGAGGCTTGAGATACGGTCTCCTGGCTGGCGTGACGGTCGGACATGGCTTGGTCATGAACAATTACACGACGCGAGCTGGCAGCAACCAGGGGATGATCAACAACGAGCAAATGGGTTATCACGGGTACGTTGACCTGGACAAATATGTCGTGAGCGGCATGATGACCCGGTCAAATATTTATATGGCGAGAGTAGAAGAGCGGATCAATCCTCTACTAAAGCTGGGGCAATATTACATTAACGACTCGACCGGACGAACGATCGCCCAAACCGGCGGAACACCAAAAAGCTTCCCGCCGGTCGCCGCGATCGGCGCCGATGCCACCATGCCGCTGCCGGCTAACTTTCAAGCTTACGCCGAAGCCGGGCAACTCATCAATCATGGCGGCGGACTTTCGGCCGGCCTGTCCTGGGCTTACGATCTAATGGTTGCCAACGCCTCTTTTTCGGCGGAGTACCGGATGATGGACAAGGCCTTTGTCCCTGGTTATTTCGGTGTCGACTATGAGAACAACCCGGTCGATCTGGCGTCCGCCGAGGCGACCAACTCACCAAAGAACGGTTACCTGGCCAAATTGGGGGTCAACGCTCTGGGCCTAGCTTCGTTAAACGCCGCTTATGAAAGCTATAATGACAGTAATTCAACGCTGACCGCTGATCTGACCGCGAAACTGGGTGAACAGATTAGCGCCAGAGGTTACTATAAACAACCGAACTTTGTTGATTTCCGCTCGATCACTCTGGAGCAGGGAGCGATCCTCGGAGCCGATGTGGCCTATAAACTCAATCAGAATACCAGCCTGGTGGCGCATTATTTCAAAGCTTATAACCCGGCCAAGGGGTTAGTTGAATCAACGCAGTATTACGAGATCGCGCTTAGCCTGTAAATAGTGCTTGAGCGCCTAAGGCGAAACCAGTACCTGCGCCGGGTCTGTGGCCTGTTATTGGTCCTGGCGCTCTACCAGCTCTTTGTTCTTAGCGACCCCTTGGTGGTCGATTACCACGAGTACACCGACCTGGCCAGGCATATCGTGGCCGGGCAGGGTTATATTAGCTCCGGTTTTTTTAGGGTCATGATCGCGCCGTCGGCTTTTCTCCAGCCTGTTTATACTTACCTGTTAGCCGGCGCGATCTTTGTTTTTAATTCGTTGAGCTGGGCCTTTTTTGTTATCCGTCTGCTGCAAATTATCATGTTGCTGGGCCTGTGGGCCGTGGTCTACAGGATCACGCGCGAACTTTATGGTGAGCTCTCCGCCCAGGTGTCAGCTTTCCTGCTGGCGCTTTATTGGCCGCTCATTACCCTGACCGGATTTGTTTGGGATACCATGCTCTTTTGCCTGCTCGTAGCGCTGATCGTCCACCTGGCCTTAACCTATTCGAACCGGTCGTATAAAGAAGCGGCCTGGCTCGGTCTGGTTTTTGGCGTGACCGTCTTGACCAACGCGGTGGTTTTAGCTTTCGTGGCCTTATTACTCGTCTCTTGGCTGGTCAAGTACCGCGCTGATGTGACTAAACTAGTGGTCGTAATGCTGGTAATGGTCTCGGTCATACTCCCTTGGTCTGTCCGCAATAGCCTGGTCTTTCGCTCTTTTGTCCCGTTGCGGACCGGTTTTTGGTTCAATGTCTACCTGGGCAATAATCCTGATGCCACCGGGACGATTTATTTGCGGCATAAGGGCCTCATCCCTAGGAACCCCGACGATGGCATTACTTTCCATTTCGCGCCGCTCTCCCGCGAGATCTCTTACCTGAATGAGCAGCAGCTGGACCAATATCTTAAACCGAAAGCCCTCTCTTTTATTTTGTCGGATATTCCCCGCTGGTTGAACTTAACTGCCCGCAAGGTCTATTACTTCTGGTGGTTCAACCCGTACGAAGAGAACAACTTGTTCTGGATGATGGAATACGCCTTCATCTTATTTGGCGCGGCCTTTGGGGTGTATTTCTCCTGGCGGGAGAGACGGAGGATAACGGTCTTGATTTTGGCTCTGGTCGCCTTTACAGTGGTCTACGGGCTGACCGGGCCGTTCTTTAACTGGAAATACCGGGCGCCGCTGGAGCCCCTCCTGATCATCCTGGCGGGTTATGGGCTGGTCAGGCTCGCCGGACTTTGGCCCGGCCGGTCAGGTCAATGAGCTAGCATTGAGCTTGCGGATTTAGCGATTAGTCAGTAAATCGCCCACAGCGGCTCTTGAATCATCGTCTAATTTGGCGATGAGCGCGTTCAACACCGGTTTGAGAGCGGGGAGGTTCGCGTCTTTGTCTCCCTTCCAGGGAAAAGTCAGGACAAAGCTGATGAAACTGTCCCGGTTAACGACCAGCCGTCGTTTAGCGGGAGTTGGTTGCTCCTCGCTCGTTTTCTTTTCCTGCGGAGGGACCAACTCGATTCCAATTGTGAAGTAATTCCCCTCCGACGAATTGACCTGGAAAACATGATCATCACTGCCCAAAGATCGAACTTGAGGCAGATCTGACGCCGGCGTCTGCTCTGCCTTTTCCTTAGGCGGGAAGAAAGATATTTCATCATAATTGTTCAGGACCGTTTTCAAGCCGCGTTCAACGGTTGTGTCAGCCAGAGCCGCCAGAGTTGTCAGATCTCCGGCCAGAGCCTGACGGTCCTGGAGCGCCGGTTGGGTAGCCTCTCGATTATAAGAACGAAGATAGGCGGTTAACAACGCCTCAAATTCATGAGGATTGACGACACGCTCAAACAAACCCTGATTTTGACTGGCGACGAGAACCCTCCCCCGGTTGATTTTTGCCAGTAGGGTGCGCTGTCGGGTGATCGCCTGGGTATCCGCGGGGCTGGCGTTGGCTAATCTCTTCAGCTCATTTATCCAGGGGTTTATAACTAGAGTGATGAATGTATCCTCCCGGCCGCGATCGCGCATTTGGAAAAGTAATGAATATATATCTGACGCTACTCCCGCAAAAGCATATGTCTCGGCCGACCCTAAGAAATTTTGAAGTTCCGCTTTCAGGTTTTTGTCTTCCAGGGCAATATTTTCCAGGCGAAGCATAGCGTCTTCTTTTATCAAGACAACTCCGTGGTCAAGCTGTTCCGCCAGGCCGAAGGAGACTAATTGTTCCGCATAGCCGAAGTAAAGGCGCTTGTAATAATCAAACGACTCAATGATCAGATTGGCTAACGGAACAAATTCCGCTCTGTTTAATCCGGGCAGGGGCTGGAGGATGGAGCTGTTGTCGTTAGAATTTAAGACCCGATCCTTCAAATCGATTATCTTCTGATATTCCCATTGGACAGCAAAAAGAGCTTTGACTTTATTAAGTAATTCCCTTTTATTTTCCGGCGTGGCGGGAGCTGTCATTGAACGAATGATCTCTTGAGATATTGCTCGGGATGTTTTTGCGTGTTTTCCCGATTCTTGGTCCAGTAATAAGGCAACTTTTCCAATGTCCATACCAAGTGCAGTGAATAAGTAGGTGATTGTATCAGGTGTGATAGAATGATCGACGCTCCGTGTCGGGGCCAGGACCAGTCTAATGGCGTCTTTATGTTCCTTCGGCAGCCAATCGATTTTTTCCAATCGCTGAACGGCATCCTTGTGCCGTAAAACTACATCATAGTTGAGCGGTTCGGCCAGGTCTAGCGCGACCGCTTCTAATATGTAATCGCCGGAACGAAGCCGATCGTAAAAGGCGGTATTGTCGGCCATGGTTTTCAATAAGACCAGCGCTTTTTCAGGCGGGAGCCTGAAATCGCTGTCCGGCACGAAGAACAGCTGGGAAAATTCTTTAAATTTAATCAGCAGTTGCTGGCTGATCCGCTGGTCATTCGGCAAGGCTTGCGCCTTATCTATCAGCTCAACAAGTTCTTTGTAAAAATTGGTTAAATTTGAGATTATTCGTTCCGGCTGAAGAGGAAGTATTAAGCTTAAATCGAGCGTCAGATAATCGGCGAGCGGCTTGCCGCGCCACTGATTATTGGGGGTTTGATACGTATCATATAACCGTTTGAGGAAATCAACTGATGGGGATGCCGCCGGGCTTCTGGTCAGCAGTCCCTCCGCGTCTCGGTTGAAAAAACCGAAAGCAAACAAACGTTGCCACGGGTCAGATCTGTATCGCCTGAAAATATAGTCCTCTACTTCGCTTTTGGCGGTGCCGCTCAATCCGAGATTGCATAGTTCAAGGGGGAAATGAACCCGCCATTTATGGATCAGCGCCCAATGCCGATCTTTTTCCCGATCGGAGAATTCTGATGTTAACACGACATCGAGCTTACATAATCTTTTTGCCGCCGCTTTTTCTTCCGCTTCGCTTTGAAATCTTTGAGCAATTATTCTTTTTGCTTCAGTTGTCAGTTGTTGGAGTAAAGCTCTTCCTTCAACAGCGTGGGGCAGCGCAGTCGGCTTAACTGCCGATCCAGGCCTGCCGCTGGGGGCTGTTCCTAGCCAAATTGCCGGGCTTCCCGGTTGTAAGCTGCCGGCATCGGAGAACGACGTTTGGCGGCTCAAGACGACCGGTTTTCCCCCTTGATAAAAAGTGTTGCGGGAAGCGCCTCCGCCAAATGGGGGATTAGGGTCTTTTTCCCCAGGGACAACTGCCTTGGCATTGTTTTTCCCTTGATTGACTTCACTCTCATGAAACATAAATTCGGATGTCGATCCCCTGCCAACCAGCGCCGCCACATAATACATCGGGTCGAGTAAATTACCCCGGACCGCGCTAAGCGGCATCCAGGTCGAATAATCCCCTAATAAAACCTGTTGGGTCTTAGTGTTATAAATTGCCACGTCATCGTGATCGGGATTATTAACAACAACATTGTTATCATTTCCATATCTTGAAAACAGGAGGCGATTGTGCGGCCCCAGGATATTGGGGAAACGGAGGATTAAGCCGATGGCGAGCAAGGCCCTGGTAACGCATTGCTGGCCGCCGGCATTAATGCTTATCCTTCGTCCGTTAATAGTTACTTCCCTTAAAGTAGAAACTAAATTAGTCGCGTCAGGGTCATAAACTGCTTTGGAGCGAATGATCCCTTTTAAACGCTGTTTTTTATCATCTAGGCTCAATTTCGGGTCATTCGCGGTCGGTTCAAATTCTTTGACCCAGCGTTCGAGTTCGTTCCGCAGATCGGGCAGTGTCGCCCGGCTGTCCGGCATTAGATAGACCTTGTCCTGCATCCGCTGAAACCAGTAGTGGCTCGCCAACATAAACGAAAGAAAATCGTGAGTAGTGATAGTCGCTTTATGGTCCAGATATTTCCCCACCCAGTCCCGGCCAACCTCCGCCAGCGATTCAAACTGCCGGCGCGCTTCCGCTCGCTGGGCCGGCGAAAGCGGATTTGGAACAAGGGCAGGGGCTGTCGCGTTATTTTCTTGGGCCGGTGTGATGGTTTCGAAAGCCTGCTGGTCTCTTATAAGAATTGTCCTGACCGGTCCCGGCCGGAATCGAGTCGCGGCCTCGTTCGGACCGAATCCCTCGTCTGCCAGATGAACGGCAGCTTCTTTTGGCAAAGAGGGCGGTTCTTTTTTGTTTGATATCGGAGGAAGGGAGCGAAAGATCAGATCGGCGATCTCTTTCACCCCGAGAACGTTTTTAGGCTTATTTAACGGCTGTTTTAACAGATCTTCCGCTGGCGGCGGGTTGGGTAAGCTGATCGCTCCATGAAGTTGCCAATGCTCGGCGGTTTTTGTTTTGATTGGCCTTTGAGAACTCCAAATGCCGGCTAAAGCCGCAAGATGGACTCCGGCGGAGAAAACCAAGGCGCGAGTAAAACGGGAATTAATAGAGTTAATCCCTCTCATGAAATTCCAGCCAGATAGGGCTCGCAAAAATCGCGGATCAGAATATAGTTTTCAACATAACTTGAGGTAATGGCTTCCGGCGGCTCTTTGAAACGAAAAACCTGTTTTATGTTTCTTGCCTGCAGATCTTTTTCCAGATTATAGATCCAGGAAGCGGCTTTGCCCCAGTTGTTCTCTTGGTTCATTGCCTGGGTCACGATCTGGATCTCGATCGGCAGGCTCTCATGCTCGCCGACCAGCTTGATCCCGCGCCATTCCCCTTTTTTAGGGCCGCCCTCTTTGAACCGGAATATCCTGTTGTTTTTAACCAGGCAGCGCATGACGGCCTCCATGGCTTCATTTGTTTCACAGATGATCTTGATGCCCAGGATATCTTTGAGGCCGTCAAAACTATATTCTCTGCGTACTTCGACCTTGTTCCAGAGGCTATAGGGCGATTTGACCCTGAATTTCATGATCAGTTCTTGACTGTCGGCCGCCAGCTCTTTTTGCAAGTAGCCAAACAACTTCCTGGTGTACAGGCTTAAGAATATTTTGGCGTCGGCATAACTCATCTTGATCCGGGCAAAGACTTTTTGATTGATTGCCGCATATTTTTCCGGCTGGCTCAAGCGCAGGAACTGGTCCCGGAAGTCATCGGCCAGAAAGACGAGGGACATTCTTTCCGCCAGCGGCGCATAGAGATAGCGTATTTCGCCAAAGATTGGAGCTGTAAAATCTTGAGCTTGCCGGGCTTCGTTCAACTTGTGTAAAAAGAATAACAGCAGTGCCTGCGGATTTTGAGATCTTTTTACCAGTTCCGCCATTTTTTTAGCCAGATAGTTTTCATCTTTCATCATCTCCAAACCGTCGAAAGAAAAACCGCCGAGCAGGTCCTGATATTCCCTGATCCTGGCGTAAACCGGCTCGCTGCGTTCGCCCAAAAATTCGCCGTTGCTTTGACGGAACAGCTCGTGCGCTGCTTCGGCTGGCCGGTCCATGAAGAGCGCCGCGATGATCGCCTGGACATTGCCGCCGATATCGGACATCTTTTGCATGCGGTAGATCAGGGTGTCCCGATTGGTCGGGCCCTGACGGGAGGCCAGTTCAAAAGCTTTTTCCAACACCGTGGCGTTCAAGCTCTTTTCGTCCAGAAGTTTGTCTATCCTCGATTTGACCGCCGAACTAAAGATCTGCTTATAATCGACTTCTCCAGGCTTGATCTCGATGTTTTGTCCGGTTATGATACCCGAAACGAGGCTCATGAATTCTTGCCGGCCGGACTGCTCGCGAAATGAAATGGCTGCCCGGGAGAGGTCCCTGGCGGTAACGGTTTTGCTTAAATGGTAATGTTCGATCTTGTCCAGAGGCACGGCGCGATAGTCCTGCAGGATAATGCCCTGACTGATGAGAGCAAGGCGCAGGTGGATATTGGCTCTCTCATCTTTGAACGAACCGGCCAGGGCACGGATGCCCGAGGCGATTTGGTGGCGGCCAAGGAAGGCAACCGAAAATAACCGGGTGGCTATCGGGGATATCCTTCTCTGCACGAATGTTGCTCTGGTAATTTCAGCCATAAATCTCTTTTATTTATCGTCAAATTAGCCGGGGAATTTCAAGAAAAGAGGATTCAGCCTCGCAGTATCCTAATGCCTTTGGTGGCATCAACGACTTTCGAGGGGACGCCCGAACGCACGCGGCCGGGGAGGATAAGATCGATCCCGGGCAGGTTCTTTTTGACTGCTTGAGCCGTCAGGGCCGGTCTGCTGCCGCTTTTGTTGGCCGAGGTGGCTACGATCGGACCGGCCTTTTTTATCAGTTCCAACGCTACTTTGTGGTCAGGTATACGCAGGCCGACTTTATTGGTGCCCCCGGTTATGATTTTTGGGACGACCTTGGTTTTTTTGACGACTAGGGTGAGGGGGCCGGGCCATTCCCTTTTAGCTAGTTCCAGGGCCTGTTGGTTGAACCTCCCCAGCTTTTTTGCCTGGTCGATCGACGCGACCAGAACCTGGAGTGGTTTGTTTTTGGGGCGGTTTTTGATCTTGAATATCTGTTCGATCGCTCCGCGCTGTTTTAGGGCGGCGCCGAGCCCAAAGACCGTTTCGGTCGGGAAGGCGACGACTTCCCCGGCCTTTAAGGCTTTGACGGCTGCCGCAATAGCTTTTTTATTCACGCTAACGAGTATATCATAACTTGGTCTCCCGGCGCTTTGGCCGGGGTCATCCCGCTCCGGTGAAAATTACCCGAAATTTCACCCGAGACCGTTGGATAATAAGATATGGCTGGTAATGGCATAGCTGGAATCTCCTGGGCGCGGCAACATGCCCAAGCGATGTATCGCAAATTGAGTAATGGCGCCGGGGGCGTCCAACGGGTCGATCGGGGTCTGTTGCCTTATCTCAACCCTGACCATCCGTTACTACTCGAGATGGAAGGACGGATGCCGGGGACCTATCGCCATTCGATCATCGTCGGCAGCCTGGCCGCGATCGCCACCGCTCATATTGGAGGGGATACGGACCTGGCTCGGGCGATCGGTTACAATCATGATACCGGTAAATTACGCGATCCTGAATTATTTGGCGAGGCGAAGGCGGGGGATAGGGCCAGCTTGAGCGCGATAGACACGGAAGCAAAACTTAGGACGATCCTCGATCATCCTCTGGCTTCGCGGGAATATGCTGAAGATCATGGTTTGCCGGAAGAAATGCGGGTTTTATTGCCTCAGCATCACGGGGATGGTTTTTCTAGGGTAAGGTTGAGCGAAGATCTGTCAGCCAGGCTGCCGATAGGCGCGCGCCGTTATCCCGGCCCCCGGCCGGCAACCAAAGAGATAGCGCTAGTTATGTATGCTGATTGCCTGCAAGCTTGCGTCGACGGGCTAATGCGCAAGACAGGCTGGCCGGCAGAGCCGTCTGCTGAACATCTGCGGGGAATAGTTGACACGATCGGGGAGGAGTTGCAGGCGGCGGACCAGCTGGCCAACAGCACTTTGACCGGCAGCGAATTAAACATCGCCGCGGAGAGATTTACTACCTGGTTATTCCGGTTCTATCATCGCCTTGATGTCACCGGCACGCCCCAGGGTGAAGGCCCGCTCAATGATGAACGGCTGACTTTTCCGTCCTCACGCCGCTAAAGATACGCTCCAGCCCGCTATAATCCTTGCTGATCTCAAAACGAGGGTAACTTTTCTTGGCGAGCTCCTTGATCAGGCCCGCCTGGCCGAAGCCGAACTCGAAGATCAGGTGATTAGGAGCTTTGTTCAAGAGCTTACGAATATAATCTAAGCCGTCTTTGCCTCCGTCCAGTGCTCCTCGCGGTTCCCAATCTTTTACTTCCGGCTGCAAACGGTCGATCTCGGCGGATGGGATATAGGGCGGGTTGGAGACGATGATCTCGACCGGCTCCGGCAGCGGCTCGAACATATCCCCCTGGCGAAAATCAATCCACCCTTCAAGCTGATAGCGGCGCGCGTTCCGCCGGGCGACCGCTAAGGCTTCCGCTGACGAATCGCAGGCGATGATCTTTGCCCCCGGCAGCTGTTTGGCCAGGGCGATCGCGATGCAACCGGAACCGGTGCCGAGGTCGGCGATCGTGAGTTGTGGATCGTGGTTCGCTTGTCCCGAGCGAAGTCGAGGGATGGATTGTGGTTCGTGATTCGTGGCTCGTAAAACTGCCTCCACGAGCAGTTCTGTTTCTGGCCGGGGGATCAGGACATTGCGGTCAACATAGAAATCTAATCCCATAAAAGGTTGATAACCAACGATATAGGCGGTCGGCTCGTGTTTCAACCGCCGTTCCAGTAGCGGCACGAACGCCGACAACTGCTGGGGTGCCAGATCGAGGTCGTTCCGGGAAATAAGTTCGGTCCGGCTAAAACCGAGAGCGTGGGCGAGCAAGATCTCCGCTTCGATCTGCGGATCGGCGATCCCGGCTGTTTTCAGCTCACTGACCGCGCGGGCGAGCAGGGCGTCGAGCCTCATTCCACCTTGGCTAATTTGGCCGCCCGGTCGGCAGTGGCTAAAGCGTCGATCAGTTCATTCAGATCGCCGTCGAGAACTTCGGCCAGGCGGTGGGTAGTAAACCCGACCCGGTGATCGGTGATCCGGTTCTGGGGGAAATTATAGGTCCGGATCTTTTCCGAACGGTCACCGGTCCCGACCATGATCCGTCGGGAAGATTCGCGGGTCTTGCGCAATCGTTCCTCTTCCACTTCATAGATCCGGGAGCGGAGGAGTTTCATCGCTTTGACCCGGTTCTGGAGCTGGGAGCGTTCTTCCCGGCATTCCACGACCGTCCCGGTGGGGATATGGATAATGCGCACGGCCGACGATACTTTATTGACGTTCTGGCCGCCGGCGCCGCCGGCGCGAAAAGCTTCGAAGGTCAGGTCGTTCTCGTTAATGTGGATATCGACTTCCTCAACTTCCGGCAAGACCGCGACGGTGGCCGCCGAAGTATGGATCCGGCCGCTCGCTTCGGTCTTGGGGACCCGCTGGACGCGATGGGTGCCGCTTTCGAACTTTAACCGGCTGTAAGCGCCCTGGCCGATGATGTTGACGACCGCTTCTTTATAACCGCCGAGGCCGGTCGGATCAGCTTCGATGATCTCGGTCTTCCAGCCCTGGCGTTCCGCGTAGCGGAGATACATCCGGAAGAGGTCGCCGGCAAAAAGCGCGGCTTCGTCGCCGCCGGTCCCGGCCCGGACCTCCATGATGATGTTCTTGTCGTCCATCGGGTCTTTCGGCATCAAGAGGACCTCCAGCTCGCGGGTGAGGGTGGTCTTTTGCTCTTTCAGCTCTTCCAGCTCGACCGCGGCTAACTCCCGCATCCCTTCTTCTTCCATCATCCCTTCGGTGTCGTCGATCTCCCGGAGGACGCTTTTGTAGGTGCGATAGAGGTCGACGATCGCCTTGAGGCTGCTAAGCTCTTTGGCGTATTCCGTGAATTTGGCCCGGTCGTTGATCACCGTGGCCGAGCTGAGCTGCTTTTCCAGCTCGAGGTATCTTTTTTCGACGTTAGCTAATTTGTCAGTGAGCATGATGAGCGGGGGGTAGGCGGCTACTTCTTGGGAGCGGTCTTTTTGGCGACAGCTTTTCCGCCGAAGGCGGATCCGCTTTTGGCGGGCTTTTTCTTGACCGGCTTTTTGGCGCGGGCGGTGACGCCGGCATATTTTTTCTGGAACTTCTGGACGCGGCCTTCGGCATCAAGCATCTTCTCCTTGCCGGTAAAGAGCGGGTGGCAGGCCGAGCAGATGTCGACGCGGAGGTTCTGCTTGGTCGAACCTATCTCGTAGGCGGCGCCGCAGGCGCAGGTCGCCGTGGTCTGGAAATATTTAGGATGAATGCCTTCCTTCATAACATTATGATTTTATCACAGGGCCGCCGCTTTGCCAAGCCCCGACTTTACGCCGGGGCAAGCCCTTCTTCCAGGCCCCGCCGGTATTCGTACTCTTCGCGCAGATATTGCCCGAGCCAGGGGCGGCAGCCGGGGAGGGCTTTGAGCAGGCGATATATCCCCATAGCCAGGGGGTTCATTCCCAGGAATAGTTTGATCGTCAGGTTGGGGTGTTTCCGGTAGAAAAGCGCGGCGGATCGCCCCGTTTCGAACTTGCGCTGCAGCATTCCTTCAGTGGAGACCGGATGATGGTGATGGTTGACCGCGGTGGGGAGATAATAGAGCGGGACTTTCATCAAGTGGAGGCGATAACCAAGTTCGATATCTTCCCAACCGTAACCCTGGAACTGTTCATCGAATAACCCGGCGTCAACGATGATGCTTTTTTTGAGCGAAAGGTTGCCGGTCAGGAAATATGACCAAGCGAGCTTTTGGCGGGAGCGGAGGCGCGCTTTGATATACGGTTGGCCGTCTGGGTTGATCGTCAACCCTTCAAAAGAAGCCCGGGGTTCTTTGGCTTGAGCTAGTAGATGTTCCTGGAGCAGTTTCGGATCGGCTACCATGTCAGCATCGGTCAGGAAGATGATCTCACCGGCCGCTTTTTTAATTCCCAGGTTCCGGGCGGCCGTTTTACCCTTGTTTTCGACCCGGACGTAATTAAAGCGGCAGGTCGGCTTCAATGCCTCGACCATAATGTCCGTCCCGTCATTGGATGAGCTGTCGATCAGTTGGACCTCGTAAAACTCTGGAGAGAGGGTTTGGTGGAAGAGGGACTCCAGCGTCTTTTTCAAGACGTCCCGCTGGTTATAGGTGCCGATAATAACGCTTATCTTCATGCCCTTGTCACCGCCTGGATTGAATCATAAGTGATTTTGACCAGGCGTTCAAGTTCCGGGCGGGTAATGCTTAAGGGGGGCATCAGGATGATGACGTCGCCGAGCGGGCGGAGGATGGCACCGCGCCGCCGGGCCTCGAGAGTGACCCGGTGGCCGATCCGCTGGTTGGCGGCATAACCACCCAGTTCGATCCCAACCATCAGCCCGAGCTGTCTGATCTCGACCACATGATCGAGTTTGTAGAAATCCAGTAGAGCATTTTCTAAATATTTGATCGAGCGGTTGACCTGGTCAAGGACCCGATCCTTTGCGAATAACCGGAGGGAAGCGAGGGCGGCGGCGCAACCGAGCGGGTTGCCGGTGAATGTGTGCCCGTGGAAAAACGTTTTGTTCTCCGCTGGCTCTCCCAGAAAAGCTTGGAAGATCCGATCGGTCGTCAAGGTCGCGGCCACCGGCAGATAACCGCCCGTCAATCCCTTGGCGACGCACATCAGATCGGGCGAGACCTTGGCATGTTCGCAGGCGAACATCTGGCCGGTCCGGCCAAAACCGGTCGCCACTTCGTCAACTATTAGCAGAACATTATATCTGGTGCAGAGCCGCCGGACCGCTTTCAGATAACCTGGCGGCATTAAAAGCATCCCGGCCGCTCCCTGGACCAGCGGCTCGACGACCATGGCGGAGATCTCCCGGTGCCGTTTTTTCAGGAGCGTTTCCAACTGGGGAATGTTCCCTGGCGTGACCTTGAATGATTTGAAGAGGAGGGGCTTATAGATCTTATGAAAGAGGTCGATCCCGCCGACCGACACCGCCCCGACCGTATCGCCATGATAGGCATTGACTAGAGTGATGAATTTTGTTTTTAGTTTCTGGCCGGTCTGCTGTTGGTACTGGAAGGCGATCTTCAGCGCGATCTCGACCGCGGTTGACCCGTCATCCGAATAGAATACTTTGCTTAATCCCTTTGGCGCTATTTTAATTAATTCTCGGGCCAGCTCGATCGCCGGGACATTCCCCAGACCGAGCAGGGTGGAGTGGGCGACCTTATCGAGTTGGGCCTTTATGGCGTCGTTGATCGCCTTGTTCCGGTGGCCATGGACGGTTACCCAGAGCGAAGAGACGCCGTCGAGATATTTATTCCCGTCGGTGTCAAAAAGATAGGCCCCGTCACCCCGTTCGATGATGAGCTGGTCGTGGGCCTGCCAATCTTTCATCTGGGTGAAAGGGTGCCAGAGACATTGTTTGTCTTGTTGGAGCAGGGTTCTCGTCCGCTTTTTCATCGCTCCAGTATATCACTGGCGATTGATTAACGGCAATAATTTGTCTATAATCCGGTTATTCTATGGGGGGAGCAATAATTGAAATTAGCTGAATCACTCCGGACCGGTTTCAGTTTTGGCCTGACCTCGGGGATAATCACCACCCTGGGCTTGATGGTCGGGTTGCAGGCCGGGACCCATTCCCGCCTGGCCGTCATCGGCGGGGTGCTGACCATCGCCATCGCTGACGCTTTTTCCGACGCCCTGGGCATCCATGTTGCCGAGGAGGCGGAGATCAAGCATACGCCCGCCGAGATCTGGGCTTCGACTTTGTTTACTTTCGTGTCTAAATTTATTGTAGCCATGAGTTTTATCGTCCCAGTCTTGCTGGCGCCGCTCGAACAGGCGGTTTTGATCAGTGTGATCTATGGCCTGGCCCTGCTGGCACTTTTCAGTTATTTTCTGGCCAGGCTGGAGAAAAGCGCTCCCTGGCATGTTATTTTGGAACATGTCTTTATCGCCGCGGTCGTCATTTTCCTGGCCCACTATGTCGGCGATTGGGTAAGATCGGTCTTTGTCTAACCGGTTAAGGTTCGTTTTAATAGTCGGCCTCGGCCTCTTTGCCGTTTGCTTGCTGGCGAATACCTTTAACGTCCCTTTTGAGCGGGACGAAGGGCATTACGCTTACGGCGCCTGGATCATGACCCAGGGACTGGTCCCCTATGTCGATACTTTGGAGCAGAAACCGCCGCTGATCTATTTCCCTTATTTCCTGGCCGGACTGATCAACCCCGACGCCTACTGGCCCCCCCGGCTGGTTGCCGGGCTCTTTCTCTTTTTTACGCTCTGGTTATTATGGTTGACGGTGAAAAAGGAATATGGGGAGAGGGCCGGCTGGCTGACCGTATATTTCGCTTTGCCGATGATCCTGTTCCCTCGTCTCTGCCCATTTGCCGCTAACAGCGAACGTTTCCTGATCCTCCCGTTGATCGGGACACTGGCTATCTACGTGCTGAACCGGGAAAACTCTAACCGTTGGCACTGGTTCTGGGCCGGAGCCACTGCCGCGGCCGCGGTCCTTTTTAAACAGATCGCTTTGCCGATGGTCGCTTTCATCATTATTTACTGGTTATTCGAAGAACGCGCCCGGCGGAAAGATAAAGGGGAGGCCTGGCGAAAGTTCGCCTGGGCGGTAGCCGGCGGAGCGTTGATCTCTGCCGTGACGCTTGGTTATTTTTTCCTCCGGGGCGGTTTCCCCGGTTTCTGGGAAGGGACGGTGGTCTATAACCGTTATTACGCCATGTCCTACGGCGGGGTAACGTTCTTTTGGCTGGCCTCTTTCTTGAAAATGTTCCTGGCCAATTGGCCGCTCTTGTTCGTTCTCCTCTTCTGGTTCGTGCTCAAGCGTCCGCCGCGCTGGATATTTTATATAACCCTGCTGATCATTGGTTGGCTCCCTTTTTACAACACCCCCTATGGCCATTACTACATCATATTGATGCCGGTCTGGGCGATCATTTCCGCGGTGGCGCTCGATTCATTCCTGGCCTGCGTCAAGCGGCCGGCCCTCATGATCATTATTCCAGCGCTGGTGATCGGCTCGATGCTTTGGCCGGTGGCGGGATATTACTTTATGCCGGGACCGCGGATCGTGACGGCCCTCTATAGCCCGGCCAACCCATTTCTCGAGGCGCCGCTGGCCGCCAAGCGGGCGGCGGCGCTGACCGCGCCGGGTGATTATCTCTTTGTGGCGGGCTCGGAATCGGAGATATACTTTTATGCCAAGCGGTTATGTCCCACCCGGTTAGTTGGGATGTACGGCCTGATGATGGATTCGCCCCAAGCGGCCGATTATCAGCGCGAGATGATCGCGGAGCTGGAGCGGCGCCAACCCAAGGTCATAATATTCGTCCGGTCGCCGCTTAGCTGGCTGATCTTACCCACCAGCCCGAGGTTGATCAACAGGTATTTATTTAAACTGCTGAAAGAAAAGTACCTTTTAGTCGGCGGCAGTCTGAGGCAGGGGTCGAAGGTGGAGTGGGTCGAACCATTGCGCCAGGATGAGATCGGGAAATGCACGCTCCTCTTGTGCCTTAGGAAAAAATGATTCTATTGAATGTCTGCTGCGCGCCGTGTGCCTTGCCGTTGATCGAGGCGGCTGACCAGCCGGCCCTCTTTTTCTACGGGCCGAACATTTATCCCCGGGAAGAATATGATAAACGCTTAAAAGAGACGGAGAAAATCGCCCAATTGTACCAGCTTGAACTGTTGGTCGGCGCCTATGACCACGAGGCCTGGTTGGCATATGTCACCGGTCAATTGCCGGACCGGCCGGAAAGTTATCCGGAGAATAGCGCGCGCTGCCAAGCCTGTTTCAAATTCCGCCTGGCGGGGACGGCGCTGTTTGCTAAAGCGAACGGATTCGATCGTTTTGCCACGACCTTAAGCGTCAGCCGCTTTAAAGATGTCAGTTTTATCAACCGGCATGGTGCGGAGTTGGCCGCGGAGTTTGGTTTGCGGTATGAGCAATTGTCTCTTAACCCCCACGCGGCCCATCGCCGGGGGATGGCACTGTCCCGGGAACACAATATCTACCGGCAAAAATATTGCGGGTGTGAGTTTAGTTTGCCCCATTAAGCCGCCCTCACCTCCCTCATCTAATGACCTTGAGGCTTGTGACCTTCTCCCAGGGGGAGAAGGGTTTTTAGGCAAAGTAAAGAAAGAAGTATACGATGGGTTTGATTAAATAATCGAAAACCCCTCTCCCTCTGGGAGAGGGGGGACACTTTGCTTAAGCGGGTGAGGGAGAAGGAATCAGTTCCACGGTATTTGGGCGATCACCGGCAAGCCGGATAATTCTTCGATCATCTCCGCGTTGCTCTTTTCCGACAGCTCTTTTCTCCGGAATCCGTTGATGACTATCCCCATGATTGGGACCTTTCTTTGCCGGAGCGCTTCCACGGTCAGCAAGGTGTGATTGATCGTGCCGAGACCGGCCCGGGCGACGATGATCGCCGGCAAACCCATTATTTTGATCAGGTCGGCGACCGTTAAATTTCTGGTGAGCGGGACGAGGACGCCGCCAACCCCTTCCACCAAAAGCAGGTCATGGCGGAGGCTTAATTCTTTATAGGCGGCCAGGACCTTGTTCAGGTCGATCTTCTTCTTGGCCAGTTTGGCGGAGGGATAGGGGGCGAGTGGTCGTTTCAACTCGATCGGGTTGATCAATTCGATCGGATCGGCCAGCTTCAACTCTTTCTTTAACCGCCGGGCGTCATTTTCGGCGCGCGGGCCGCAGGCGATCGGCTTCATCACCCCAACGTTAATTCCTTCGGCCAGAAAGTGTTTGGCCAGCAGGGCGGTTACGTACGTTTTGCCGACGCCGGTATCAGTTCCCGTAATGAAGAGGCCAGGCATACGATATCCTCCTTTTTGTGGACTGCGGAGATGGTTATCCTTAAACGACTTTGGTCCTGGGGGACGGTCGGGGGCCGGATGGCGGAAACAAAAATACTTCTCTCTAACAACTTCCGAGATATTTCCATGGTTTTGGTCGAGTCGCCGATGATTATGGGGATGATTGGGATCTCATCGGAACCTGAGGTTGTAGCGGCGACCTTCAGGTCGCCATTATATGGCGGTCTAAAGACCGCCGCTACTTTTTCTCTTAGGAACCGCGAATTCATTCGCAGGTTCCTGAGCAACTCCGGCTCTTGCTCAATGATCTTCAAGGCTTCGAGCGAGGTGGCGCAGGCGGCGGGGGGGAGGGCGGTCGTGTAAATAAAACTGCGTGCTTTGTTGCGCAGGTAGTTGATCAGTTCGGCACTGCCGGCGACAAAACCGCCAACGCTGCCGACCGCCTTGGAGAGCGTTCCCATAACGATATCGACTTGGCCCTTGAGCCCAAAATGTTCTTCCAGACCTCGTCCGGTCTGGCCGATCGTCCCGGTGGCGTGAGCTTCATCGATCATCGTTAAGGCGTCATACTTCCTGGCTAGGGCGACGATCTCCGGCAGAGGAGCGAGATCGCCATCCATGCTGAAAACAGAATCGGTGACGATCAGCCTCTTTTTGAATTTGGCGGAACGTTTTAAAATGGCTTCCAGCGCCGCCGGGTCGTTGTGCCGATAGACTTGAAGCTTGGCTTTCGTCAGCTTGCAGGCATCGATGATGCTGGCGTGGTCGAGGCGGTCGATAATAACTGTGTCGTTTTCGTCAACCAGAGAAGAAATTGCTCCTAGGTTGGCCATATAACCGGTCGGGAAGACGATCGCGGCCGCGCGTCCTTTGAAATTGGCGATCTTTCTTTCCAACTCCTCCTGAAGCGGCGAGTTGCCGCTGACCAAGCGTGACGCACCGGCGCCAAAACCATATTTGGCAATGGCGGCAATGGCGGCCGCTTTAACCCGGGGATGTTGAGAGAGTCCCAGATAATCGTTAGAGCAGAAGACTAACGTGGCCGGGCCTATTTGTTTTAATTGCCGATAGAGACCGTCTTTTTTCAACCGAGCAAGTTCTTTCTTGATGAAGTCGGGCATCAGTTCCGCTCGATCTCCAGGCCGAGGTCGGCGATCATTTTCAAATCTCTATCCGGGGCTTGTCCCTTGGTCGTCAGGTAATCGCCGATCAGGGTCACGTTCGCTCCGGCGATAAACATCAGCGGCTGCAGTTCGCCGAGGGCTTTTTCCCGCCCGCCAAAAACACCAATGTCCTGGGTTGGTAAAATAAATCGATAGGTTGCGATTAGCTTCAAGACTTCAAACGGGGTCAGCGGCTGATAATTCTTGGCGGCCGGGGTCCCTTCAACCGGGTTTAAAATGTTGATCGGTACCGATTGGACCCCAAGCGCTTTGAGGGCGAAAGCAAGCTCGACCCTTTGTTCTAGTGTTTCGCTAAGGCCAAATATCCCTCCGGAGCAAACTTCCAGGCCGGCTTCCTGGGCAAACTTAATTGTTTTAACCCGATCCCCATAGGAATGGGTCGTGCACATCTTGGGAAAATAACTTTCCGCGGTCTCTAGATTGTGATGCAGGCGTTTAAGCCCGGCTTCTTTTAGCTTAATGATCTGTTCGAGGTCCAGAGTTCCCAGCGAAACGCAGCGGTTAAGTTTTGTTTCTTTGGCCAGGGTGGTCAGGGCGGAGCCGATCATTGATAATTCCTCGTCCGTGTGGATCGTCTTGCCGGAGGTGACGAAAGAAAAACAGGTGGCCGACTGGCCCCTTTCAGCGTTTTTTCCCGCTGTCACCAATTCTTTTTCGCTCATTAATGGATAAACTGAACAAGCGGTCTGATGATGGGCGGACTGGGCGCAGAAGCTGCAGTTTTCCGAACAGCGGCCGGACTTGGCGTTAACGATCCCGCAAAGCTTGACCTTGTTGCCATGAAAGTGCCGCCTGATCCTTTCTGCCGCCGAGAGGAGGGGGAAAAGTTCGGAGTCGGGAGCATTGATCAGTACCAGCGCTTCCGCTTGATTGACACCGGTTTCGGCGATGGCTTTGGCCGCTAATCCTTGATAAATCATTAAATAAATTATACCATATTAATATGGACCTCGTTTTTTTGCACGGCTTTGCGACAACCCCCGAGATCTGGCCCGGCGGCGGCCCTCATTTACACTTTGACGACTTCGAGCGGGAAGCGGAGCGGGTAGGCAAAGGGCTAGGAAAAAGAACGAATCTGGTGGGCTGGTCGATGGGCGGGATGGTTGCGCTGCTCGTCGCGGCCAGGTATCCCGAAAAGATTGGAAAACTTGTCCTCGTTTCGACGACGCCGAAATTCATCGCGGACGGCGCTTTCCCTGCCGGCCTGCCGCTGGCGCTGCTGCGGCGGCTGGAAAAGCGGATTAAGGCCGAAGGGATCAGGGCGTTCCATTCACTGGTCTTCCCGGACGGACACAGTACCGGTTTGGCTGATCTGACGGTCGAGCAGGCGTTGCAGGAACTGGCGGCGCTTGAAAAAGTCGATCTGCGCGGTCTTCTCCCTTCAGTCAAAGCGCCGACCTTGATAATCCACGGCGCCAAAGATGAAATTTGCCTGCCCGGCGCCGCTCAATATATGAACGAACAGATCGCCGGCAGTGAACTGGTGCTGATGGCGGAGGTGGGGCATGCGCCGTTGATCGAAGTGCCCGAAAGGTTCAATGAACTATTATGCTGGCTAAACGACTGATCAGCGCCAATTTCTCCCGCAGCGCGCGGGATTATGACGAACACGCCGTGCTGCAAAAAGAGATGGCTGACCGCTTGTTCTCTCTACTGCCCGAGACGGAACCGGAGAGGATCCTCGACATCGGCTGCGGTACCGGCTATTTGGCGGCGCGCTTAGCGCATGATTTTCCGCAAGCGACGGTGCTGGGGCTCGACCTGGCCCCGGGGATGATCGAGGTCGCGCGACAGAAACATCGTTTTGATAATTTATCTTTTATTGTTGGCGACGGCGAGTCGTTAACCTTGCCCGGACGCTCTTTTGACCTGGTCGTCTCCAACGCCTCACTGCAGTGGATGGCGCCGGAGAAAGTCTTTGGGGAGGTTAGCAAGGTTTTAGCGCCGGGCGGGTCGTTCCTCTTTTCAACCTTTGGACCGCAAACCTTGAGCGAGCTGAAAGCGATCGGTCTGCGGGTCAATGCTTTCCTCTCGCTTGATGAACTGCGCGCCCTGGCCGGCCAATATTTTAACCAGATCAAGTTTGAGGCGGAGATGCATAAGCTTTCTTTCGCGGGGCCGCGGGAATTGCACGCCTATTTGAAAGGTTTGGGGGCGCAGAGTACGGGGCAGGCGGGGGGAGAGGCAAGCGTTTTCCGGTCATTGCGGAACAAAAGAGAGCTCCAGGCGACCTTTGAGGCTTTGTTTGCCTTTTGCCGCGATCTGACCTATTATTATCCGTCATGCAGGTGAAATTTGGTCAGGCGGAAATGATCGAACGGGCGCGCAAGCTTTTTGTGGTCTGCTGTTTAGTCGTCAGCTTGGCCGGAGCGGTGCCGGCCGAGACCCAGGAGGCCTATCCCAGGAGCCGGTTGGCGGAATTTGATATCACTTTCTGGCAAACCGTCCCCCTGGCGGTCTTTTGGAGCTACGCGGTCGCCTCGCAAATGTCCCAGGGCGGGGAGATCAACTGGTCCCCGGTCATCAGTTGTTCGGCCCTGATCTCGCTGGCCAATGCCGGCTGGCGGGCCAGCCGGGTGGGCAGGTAATTTTCCCCTTGACAAGCCGGCCGGCCTAACCTATAATTATTCTTCAACTTGATGACTATAGTATTAACCGGCTGACGCATCGAGTTATACATCAAAGGCAAAGCGCACTTGATGTGCGCTTTTTTGTTTCTCCCTAGCCCATTTGGATGGGGACGGAGAGCGCGACATAGGACCTTGATAATTGAATATGGTATAGAAGAAGCAGAAATTGATTCTCGCACCGAGAATGATCAAGTTACTGCGGCGCATAGTGGATGCCTTGGCACCAAAAGTCTATGAAGGACGTGATTGGCTGCGATAAGCCCCGGGGAGCTGTCAAAATAGCATTGATCCGGGGATCTCCGAATGGGGAAACCTAATACGGGTCATACCGTATTATCCTTGACGCAAGTCAAGGGTGACAACCCGCTGAACTGAAACATCTAAGTAAGCGGAGGAAAAGAAAGTAACAACGATTCCGGTAGTAGTGGCGAGCGAAACCGGAACAGCCCAAACCAGCCGACACGTCGGCTGGGGTTGCGGGACCGCGCTGTGAGACCCGATGATCTAGCTGAACCGGTCTGGAAAGTCCGGCCAGAGAAGGTGAAAGCCCTGTAAGCGAAAGATCTGAAGGCTCTAGCGGTATCCCAAGTACAACGAGACACGAGAAATCTTGTTGGAATCAGGGAGGACCATCTCCTAAGGCTAAATACTCTTTGGTGACCGATAGTGAACAAGTACCGTGAGGGAAAGGCGAAAAGAACCCAGGAATGGGAGTGAAATAGAACCTGAAACTGTGTGCCTACAAGCAGTTGGAGCCTGGCAGCAATGCCGGGTGACAGCATGCCTATTGAAGAATGAGCCGTCGACTTACAGTCACGCGCAAGCTTAAGGTGTTGAGCCTGAGGCGTAGCGAAAGCGAGTCTGAATAGGGCGATTAGTGCGTGGTTGTAGACCCGAAACCGATAGCGATCTATCCTTGGGCAGGGTGAACTCAGAGTAAAATCTGAGGGAGGCCCGAACCTATTGATGTTGAAAAATCTCAGGATGACCTGAGGATAGCAGTGAAAAGCTAAACGAGCTCGGAGATAGCTGGTTCTCCTCGAAATGGTTTTAGGGCCAGCCTCAAGTTTATCTCGACAGGGGTAGAGTACAGTTTGAACTAGGGTCCCGAAAGGGATTCCAAATTCTCGCTAACTCCGAATACTGTGGAGTAATTGCTTGGGAGTGAGACTACGAGGGATAAGCCTCGTGGTCGAAAGGGAAACAGCCCTGGACCGTCAGCTAAGGTTCCTAAATGTATGCTAAGTGGTAAAGGAAGTAGAGTCGCACAAACAGCCAGGAGGTTGGCTTAGAAGCAGCCACCCTTTAAAGAGTGCGTAACAGCTCACTGGTCGAGCGATTTTGCGCCGAAAACACACGGAGCTAAGCATACTACCGAAGCTACGGATCGTCCCGGATTTATTCGGGATGGTGGTAGAGGAGCGTTCCGTTGTAGGTTGAAGTCGTGTCGCGAGGCACGGTGGACGAACCGGAAGTGAGTATGACGGCATAAGTAACGAAAAGACATGTGGAAATCATGTTCGCCGAAAGTCTAAGGTTTCCTGGGGAAGGCTCGTCCTCCCAGGGTAAGTCGATAACTAAGCTAAGGCCTCAGTAAGAGGCGTAGGTGATGGCAAAACGGTTAATATTCCGTTACCGCCTGTTTTGTTAACCAAGGGGAAGCAGAAGGATAGCTCGCGGCACTTATTGGATTGTGTACCCCAAATTTATTTGGGATTGCGGGTGACTCCACGCTGTCGAGAAAAGCCTTGGGTATTGTGGCAGGCGATCGTACTAAAACCGACACAGGTAGACAGGCTGAGTAAGCCAAGGCGCGCGAGATAACTCTCTCTAAGGAACTAGGCAAAGTGGTCCCGTAACTTCGGGAAAAGGGACGCCCTGGCGCAAGCCAGGGTCTCAGAAACCAGTCTTCCGCGACTGTTTATCAAAAACATAGGTCTCTGCAAACCCGTAAGGGGATGTATAGGGGCTGATGCCTGCCCAGTGCTGGAACGTTAAGGGGTGGCTTGAGATTATATCAAGGGCCTAACCGAAGCGCCAGTGAACGGCGGCCGTAACTATAACGGTCCTAAGGTAGCGAAATTCCTTGTCGGGTAAGTTCCGACCCGCACGAAAGGCATAACGAAGGAAGAACTGTCTCGGAGAGAGGCTCGGTGAAATTGGGATGACCGTGAAGACACGGTTTAACTGCATCAGGACAGAAAGACCCCGTGGAGCTTTACTATACCCTAACTTTGGATTTTGAAGTTGCTTGCGTAGCATAGGTGGGAGACGATGATCCCCTGGTTTTGGCTGGGGGGGAGTCAACAGTGAAATACCACCCTAGTTGCTTTAGAGTTCTAACCCTGGCTGTGCAAGTCGGGAGAAAGAGTTAGGCGGGTAGTTTGACTGGGGCGGTCGCCTCACAAAAGATAACTGAGGCGTTCAAAGGTACCCTCAGCACGGTTGGAAATCGTGCGCCGAGTGTAAACGCATAAGGGTGCTTGACTGCAAGACGTACATGTCGAGCAGGGACGAAAGTCGGAGTTAGTGATCCGGTGGTTCTGAATGGAAGGGCCATCGCTCAACGGATAAAAGCTACCCCGGGGATAACAGGCTGATCTCCTCCAAGAGTTCACATCGACGAGGAGGTTTGGCACCTCGATGTCGGCTCATCGCATCCTGGAGCTGGAGCAGGTTCCAAGGGTTGGGCTGTTCGCCCATTAAAGCGGTACGTGAGCTGGGTTCAGAACGTCGTGAGACAGTTCGGTCCATATCCGGTGCAGTCGCAAGGGAAATTGAGAGGAGTCCTTCCTAGTACGAGAGGACCGGAAGGAACAGACCTCTAGTGTACCAGTTGTGGGGCCAACCTGCAAACGCTGGGTAGCTATGTCTGGACGGGATAAATGCTGAAAGCATCTAAGCATCAAGCCCACCTCAAGATTAGTTTCCCCATCTGGATTCCGCCGCAAGGCGGATGAAGGAGTAAGACCCCTCGCAGATCACGAGGTTGATAGGCTGGAGGTGTAAAGGCAGTAATGCCTGAGCTGACCAGTACTAATCGGTCGAGGACTTGATCTTTTTCAAGGTGCGGGAGTCAACTGCTGCCCCGACATTATGTTGGGGTCTCGAGAAGTGACGCTGTCACAGCGTCGAGATTTCTTCAACCATATTTGATAATTAAATTCCCGGTGACCATGCCGGAGGTGTCCCACCCGTTCCCATTCCGAACACGGCAGTGAAATCCTCCAGGGTCGATGGTACTTCCTTGCTTCGCTTGGAGGGAGAGTAGAACGTTGCCGGGTTAAATCCTCCGGAGTTCCGAAAGGAATGAAGGAGGATTTTTTTTGCCTTGTAATGACGTTTCAGCTCTGATAAAATGAATAAAACAATCGAAAATGTTTTCGGGCGGTTAGCTCATCTGGTAGAGCATGCGACTGATAATCGCAAGGTGACTGGTTCGAGTCCAGTACCGCCCATTTCGCTTATAACCTATAACTTATAGCTGGGTAACGCCGTAATAGTTTTAGCTGTTTCAGGAAATTATGAGAAAAATAATTAATATAGCTATCATCGCGCACGTCGATCACGGCAAAACGACGCTGACCGACCACTTGCTCCGCCAGGGCGGGGCCTTTGGCGAGCGGGAAGAGGTCGGCGAGCTGGTCATGGATTCCAATGAACTGGAGAAAGAGCGCGGGATCACCATTTTCTCCAAGAACTGCTCGATCCAGTACCGGGATTACAAGATCAATATCGTTGATACCCCCGGCCACGCCGATTTCGGTTCCGAGGTCGAGCGCGTCCTGAAGATGGTCGACAGCGTCCTCCTGCTGGTCGACGCCCGCGAAGGTCCCATGCCCCAGACCAAGTTCGTCTTGGCCAAGTCGCTCAAGCTCGGCTTGCGGCCGATCGTCGTCATCAACAAGATCGACAAGAAAGGGCACCGGGCCCTCAAAGTTGTCGACGAGATATTTGACCTGTTCGTCAAGCTGGACGCCAGCGATGAACAGCTCGATTTCCCGATCGTCTACGCTATCTCGCGCGAGGGGATAGCCAAATACAATCTGGAGGACGAGGGGAAGGATTTGACCCCGCTTTTTGAGACTATTCTCCGGCACGTCAAGCCTTTTCCTGACAATAGCGTCGGCCCGCTCCAGCTCCTGGTGACGAACCTTAATTATGACGATTATATCGGCCGCATTGCGATTGGCCGGGTAACCTCCGGCCGCTTGAATAAAGCGGGGAATATTGCCGTCTGCAAACGCGACGGGAGCGTCGTCCCCGGCAAGATCACCAAGCTCAATACCTTTGTTGGCCTGAAGCAGGAAGAGGTTACCGAGGCCGAATGCGGCGATATTGTGGCCGTAGCCGGCATGCCTGACATCACCATTGGCGAAACGATCACCAATGCCGATAATCCGCACCCTTTGCCCCTCTTAACGATCGACGAGCCGACTTTAACGATGGAGTTCCTGGTCAACGATTCTCCTTTTGCCGGCCGGGAAGGTAAATTCGTCACCAACCGGCATCTCCGGGAACGGCTGGATAGGGAGTTGCAAACAAATGTCGGGTTGCGCATCGAGTCGCTGGGCGGAACAGAAGGTTTTAAGGTCTCTGGGCGGGGCGAGCTCCATCTGTCGATCCTCCTGGAGCGGATGCGTCGGGAAGGTTACGAGATCCAGGTCTCCCAACCCAAGGTCATCATGAAAACGATCAACCATGAGCAGATGGAACCGATCGAGCAGGCGATCATCCTGGTGCCGGACGAATATGCCGGCGCGGTCATTGAAAAACTGGGCAAGCGGCGCGGCGAGATGCTGGAGATGCAGAGCAAGAACGGGACGGCGACCCTGACCTATTCCGTGCCGACTCGCGGTTTACTTGGCTTCAGGGCTGAATTTATAATGGACACCAGGGGCGAGGGGATATTGAACCACGCTTTTTCGCGCTACGAGCGCTTCAAGGGAGAGATCAGCAAGCGGCAGAACGGCGTCCTGATCTCGACCAATACCGGGACGACTACCGCCTATGCCCTCGACAATTTGCAGGAGCGGGCCAAGATGTTCGTCGGGCCGGGAGTCAAGGTTTATGAGGGGATGGTCGTCGGCGAGAACGCCCGGCGGATGGACGTGCCAGTCAACCCGACTAAGGAAAAGAAATTGACCAATATGCGCTCGGCCGGGGCCGATATAGCGGCGAAACTGACTCCGGCGATCACCCTTAATTTAGAACAATCGCTGGAATTCATTGCTGAAGACGAGCTGGTCGAGATCACCCCGACGAGCATCCGCCTGCGCAAGAAGTACCTGACCGAGAACGACCGCGAAAAGAACCGCAAGTAATCTGATATAATAAGGCCAATGGGGCCGTAGCTCAGTTGGGAGAGCGCTAGATTTGCATTCTAGAGGCCAGCGGTTCGATCCCGCTCGGCTCCATATTACCCGAAAGGAAAAGTCATGGCAGAGAATTATTTGAGCCCCGAAGCGTTTGAGGAATTAACAGCTAAACTTGCCATCCTGAAAGGGGTCAAGCGGAAAGAGCTGGCCAAGACCGTTGGTGAGGCGCGGGAGGGTGGCGACCTTAAGGAAAATTCAGGGTACCACGAAGCCAAGAAGGAGCAAGGGCTGAACGAGGCTAAGATCCGCGACCTGGAAGAGAAACTAAGCAGCGCGACCGTATTTGACAACAAGAACCAGCCGAAAGACCGGGTCGGCATGGGCTCGAAGGTCAAGATCCGCGACCTCGAGACCGGCAAGGAAGTTGAGTACAAGATTGTCTCGGAAATGGAAGCGGATATTTTTGAGGACAAGATCTCCAACGAATCGCCGCTGGGGAGCGCTCTGGCCGGCAGTAAAGTTGGCGAAGTGGTAGCGGTTGAAGCGCCCCGGGGAATGGTCAAGTACAAGATCCTTAAGATATCTTAACCTCCCGCAGTTCCGTTACCCATTTCCAGTATTTCATCGGGATCATCCGCAGATTGAGTGAAATTTATTTAAATCATAGCAGATAAACAGATGTAGGAAATGATATTACATGGAGGTCTGTTATGCCCATACATAGAATTGGTTTTCATCCTAGAATTCAGTTCCAATTAATAAAGGCGGGAGTTGGCGAACGGCAGTTAGAAAATGTTTCAAAATACCCAACTGTTTTTGGCCGGTTCCATTTAATTACTCCGCACGCTTTGCAGACGCTTGATCGAGACCCCGCCTTATTGCAAAAGTTGAACGATCACTTTGCGAGCAATGGGGCATTAAGCCTAGAACTGGTTAGGGACCTTGAGTCAAAGAAATTGCTCATGGCCGCTTTTGGTGACCCGAGAAATCCTATTTTTTACCGCTTATGCGGCACGAGTCAATCCGAATACTTGGTTTCAAACGAAATGGACCGTGATTTCGCGGAAAACCCAACCTTTGAAGATATTGCTTTATGCATTAAAGGTTTTAGTGGGATTACGATTGAGTCTGCTTCTGAATTAAATCCGGTCCAATTAGCAAATCTTAACCGGATATTGGACCCTGCAACAAAGGCAATTGATCTTATAAAAGGAAGAGGCGTACAAAGAGTATATATCACTGGTGTACACAATAATATGGACATCACTATCATGCAAAGCGGAGTAACTAATGAGCTGACTTTGTATATTCCGGCTTGCGTTCTATCAGAGAAAAGTTCAAATGTTATTACCTTAGTTATCGGGGCATTAGCTTATCCTGGTTGCTGAGCGGCGTCAGGAAGTTTGTGGTACTACAAACCAAATTCCTTCAGCTCCGTAACCCATTTCCAGTACTTCTTGGGTATCATCCGTTTTAAATACTTGATATTTCTCCGTTCCGGAATATATTGCGAGCGGTAAAAAGCGAGCCAGTAGCGCTCGAACTCGTCCGGGGCCTTTGGCAGATCTATCTTTCTGTCGCCCAGAGCCTGCCGGAATATTTCTTTATTTCTCCCAATGAATACCTCGCTATTAAAGACGATCATGACGTTGAACTTAGGGAACCGTTTCATGAAGTGGAGCATGATCAGTTCGGCGGTCTGGTGTTCGATCTGGAATTCACCGTAGAGGACGCGATGCTGGTCAATTGGTTGGAGGCGGATAAAAGCGGTCGCCCGGTACTTTTCCGCTCCGACCGCCCGGGCCAGCTTCATGAACTTCCTAGCTTCCGTCGAGACTTTGCAAAGGACATAGCTGATCCCTTTTTCCTTGGCTTGTTCGATCGCCCGGTCGATGACTGCGTATTTGGCCGGATCGCGGTGGAGGAGGGCCAAAGAAACCTCTCGCCGGAATATCTCCGCTGCTGCCGGATCACCTTTGAGGTTTTTCCAGCCCTCACCCGTCAGCGCTAAATCCACGCACCCTCTCCCAGGGGGAGAGGGTAACTCGCTAGGTGCCCAGAGCGTATCACCTTCTCCCACTGGGAGAAGGTGAGAATCCTCAGCGAGACGGATGAGGGCAGGGCTATTTTTCACGTAAAAAGCTCCAATTGCTTGACTGGCATAATGCTGCTAAAGCTCCCTTGTTTTTTGCCGTTGATCAGGATGAACGGCTTGGCCCGCTTGACGACCACGCCGACGTTTCTCAGCTCATTCAGGTCGGTGAAACGGTGTTCCTGCCGGACCCGCCAGATCCGTTTGGCTGCCGTCGGGCCGACCCCGGGTATCGTCAACAATTGTTTGAAGCCAGCGGTATTGATCTCCAGCGGGAACCGTTCCCGGTGCTTGAGCGCGGCGACCATTTTGGGGTCGAGGTCGAGGCTTAGGTTCGCATCCTGCTGCAGCACGAGATCTTCCAGTTTAAACTCGTAGAAACGCATTAGCCAATCGGCTTGGTAGAGGCGGTGTTCGCGAAGCAGGGGGACTCGTGGTTCGTGGATCGTGGTTCGTTGTTCGTCGGGAGGGACGAAGGCGCTGAAGTAGGCGCGTTTAAGCCCCTTCTTTTTGTAAAGCCAATTCGTAGTTTTCAGGAGTTCCAGGTCGGTCTCCCCCGCTGCGCCGACGACGAACTGGGTCGTTTGTCCGGCTTTTAATAAGCCCTTCTGGATCTGTTTCTGGATGGCATCGATCGGGGCGATCAGATCGAGCATGAAATTCTTTTCCGCGGCGATCAATTTCAGGCGGTCCGGATTCGGGCTTTCCAGATTGACCGACATCCGGTCGGCCAGCTGGGCTCCCCGTTCGATCAGGTCGGGTGAGGAGTGGGGTAGGGCTTTGAGATGGATATAACCACGATACTTATAGTTATAGCGGAGGATCTCGGCGACCCGGATCATCCGCTCCATAGTGTAATTAGAACTCTTTTGGACCCCGGAGCTTAAGAATATCCCTTCGAGATAATTCCGGCGGTAAAGTTCGATGAAGAGCTTGGCCAGCTCTTCCGGCTCAAAGCTGGAACGCTCAAAATCGTTGCTGACCCGGTTGACGCAATACTGGCAGTCGTTCCGGCACGAGTTGGTCATCAGGACTTTTAACAGCGAAACGCAGCGGCCGTCGGGGGTATAGCTGTGGCAGATGCCGGCCGGGGCATGCGAGCCGATGGTGTCGCGCCCGGTCGGGCGGGACGACTTGATCGAGGTCGAAGCGCAAATGTCGTATTTTGCAGCCGCGCCCAGAACTTCTAGTTTCTGTTCAGTGTCCACCGTAATCAACTTCCAACTTCAAACCTCAAACTTCAAAACAAAGGGCAAGTTCCAATTCGGAAATAACAAAATATTTAGTATTTGTGATTTATTTATTGCCATTTGTTTGGATGTTTGAAGTTGGATGTTTGAGGTTAAACATCAGAACTTGCGGAATAATCCCCTGACTTTGCCTTGAATAGCGACATCCTTTACATATATAGGCTTCATGGACGAGTTGGCCGGCTCCAGGCGGACCCGATCCTTTTCCCTGTATAACCGTTTCAGCGTCGCCGCGGAGCGGTTGACCAGGGCGACGACGACGTCGCCGTCATCGGCCGTCTCGCAGCGCTCGACCACGATCAGATCTCCGCTCAAGATATGGTCCTCGATCATGCTGTTCCCCTTGACTTGGAGAACATAACAGGGACGCCGACCGACCAGCGTTGCCGGCACCTCGACCTCTTCTGTCTGCTCACAGACCTCGATCGGCGCCCCTGCGGCGATATATCCAAAGAAGGGTAGGGCGACACCTTTGATGGTGGCCCCGGCCAGGAGTTTTATCCCGCGCGGTTTGTTCTCCCGCTGAATGTAACCCTGTTGCTCCAGCGCCTCGAGATATTTTTGCCCGGCGCGGGGGGAAGAAAATCCGGCGGCTTTGCAAACCTCGCGGATCGACGGCGGAAAGCCCCGGTCGTCAATGTATTGCCGGACGTAATTGAAGATCTCCTGCTGTTTCTGGTTTAACATAATTGACCTCCCTTAAGCTTCGAGTATACAAGTGTATACCAGGTTGGGAGTTTGTCAAGGGGGGATTTAATCTGTTTTTATTCAAGCCGGTAAAATGAGCCTTGACAAGCCGGCGGGCGCTCCTGTATACTTAACACCACGCCGGAAGAAAGGAGGGTTGGGTTTGATCTTCGGCTCCCGCAACGGGATTGTACTTTTGGTTGACCTCCTTTCACCCCAAATTCGAATAACCAAACTCGAATGACGAAATAAGCCTCAATTCTTCAATGTTCCAATTGGTGATTGGCCGTTGAAATTTATTTCGTCATTGTTCAGTTTGATCATTCGAGTTTAACCCGAAACGGGTTTGTTCTTTGACAATCAGATATGGAGCCCCTTTTCAGCTCGCAAGAGTTGTTGAGGGAGAATAGATGCGAGTCCTTTTTTGATTCATTTTGATAGATTATTGATTGATTTAGAGCATTTTCAAACTTACTGAGAGTTTGATCTTGGCTCAGGACGAACGCTGGCGGCGTGCCTAACACATGCAAGTCGAGCGGATGTAGCAATACATCAGCGGCAAACGGGTGAGTAACACGTAAGCAACCTACCCTCAAGACTGGGATAACCCGCCGAAAGGCGGGCTAATACCAGATGTGTCAAGCGAAACGCATGTTTTGCTTGATAAAACCAGTAATGGGCTTGGAGACGGGCTTGCGTCCTATCAGCTAGTTGGCGGGGTAACGGCCCACCAAGGCTATGACGGGTAGCTGGTCTGAGAGGACGACCAGTCACAAGGGAACTGAGACACGGTCCCTACTCCTACGGGAGGCAGCAGTGAGGAATTTTCCGCAATGGGCGAAAGCCTGACGGAGCGACGCCGCGTGTGGGATGAAGTTTTTCGGAATGTAAACCACTGTCAGCGGGGATGATATTGACAGTACCCGCAGAGGAAGGCCCGGCTAACTACGTGCCAGCAGCCGCGGTAATACGTAGGGGCCAAGCGTTGTCCGGAATCATTGGGCGTAAAGGGCGCGTAGGCGGCTTATTAAGTCGGATGTTAAATCCACAGGCTTAACCTGTGGCCGCATCCGATACTGATGAGCTAGAGAGTGGTAGAGGAAAACGGAACTTTCGGTGTAGCGGTGAAATGCGTAGATATCGAAAGGAACACCAGTGGCGAAGGCGGTTTTCTGGGCCATTTCTGACGCTGAGGCGCGAAAGCCAGGGGAGCAAACGGGATTAGATACCCCGGTAGTCCTGGCCCTAAACAATGTTCACTGGGTGTTAAAGGTATCGACCCCTTTAGTGCCGAAGCTAACGCGTTAAGTGAACCGCCTGGGAATTACGATCGCAAGATTAAAACTCAAAAGAATTGACGGGGGCCCGCACAAGCGGTGGAGCATGTGGTTTAATTCGATGCTACGCGAACAACCTTACCTGGGTTTGACATGCTGGTGGTAGCGAGCCGAAAGGTTAGCGATCCTCCGAAAGGTGGAAGCCAGCACAGGTGCTGCATGGCTGTCGTCAGTTCGTGTCGTGAGATGTTGGGTTAAGTCCCACAACGAACGCAACCCCCATTGCCAGTTGACATCATTAAGTTGGTCACTCTGGCGAAACTGCCTGCGATAAGTGGGAGGAAGGTGGGGATGAGGTCAAGTCATCATGGCCCTTATGCCCAGGGCTACACACGTGCTACAATGCGATGTACAAAGGGATGCAATTCCGCGAGGATAAGCTAATCTCAAAAAGCATCGCTCAGTTCGGATTGAAGGCTGCAATTTGCCTTCATGAAGCTGGAATCGCTAGTAACCGCAGATCAGCGTGCTGCGGTGAATACGTTCTCGGGCCTTGTACACACCGCCCGTCACACCATGGAAGCCAGAAACACCTAAAGTGCCTTTCGGGGTCCTAGGGTGGAGCTGGTGACTGGGGTGAAGTCGTAACAAGGTAGCCGTACCGGAAGGTGTGGCTGGATCACCTCCTTTCTAAGGAGTTAACTGGTCATTAAGTTGATCATTACTCTTAGGTCGGTTCCTCCCTCGTCCTAGTGGACTTTGGAGGATTTACGGCTCGCATCTTATCCGTCGGCGCTCGCAAGAGCGTAGGCGGACTCCTATCTGGTTCTCAAAACAACAAAAGCCCTGCCTTAGGCGGGGCTTTTTTGTTGGGATAACGGTGACGGTCACGAGACCCGTATCGTGGTTCGTTTACGTTAACGGCCGTCACCATTACCATCACCGATACGGGCCTCGTTGCCTTCACCCTCACCTTTTGTGACAGCGAGTGAGGGTGGTAATGATAGTTATGTTATAATTAAGTTGTGAAAAGACCTGCATTATATATAGCTCTGCTAACTCTTTTTCTGCTTCCTGACTTTAGTTTCGCAAATCCACAGCTAAAGATTGATTTAAACCTGGCCAAACCGGGCAAGTGCTTTGAGGTCAGGTTAGTTTCACCGGAAGGAATTACGGACGCCTCGGCCGAATTCCTGGGCAAAAATATCAAGTTTTTCAAGAACGGAGACGATTACCGGGCGATCATCGGCGTTCCTGTCGCTCAAAAAACCGGCCCATACCCGCTGGCAATTAAACTGACGGATGATAAGGGACAAACCAGCGAAATTGGAAGGCAGGTCAAAGTTCTGCCTTATAAATTCCCGCGAGTTTCCTTCTGGCTCAAACCAGAGAAAAGAAAATTGATGGCTACCCCGGCGGTCGTCGACGAGTGGGCGCTGGTCGAGAAAAAACTGGTGCTTGAGGCGGACGAACAGGACTGGCGGCAGGCGTTCATCCTGCCGGTCAAGGCGCCTGTTTCCATGTACTTTGGCACGATCGAAAAAGTTAATGGCAAAAGGTCCGGCCAGCATCGGGGGCTAGATCTGGCGGCGCCGATCGGGACGAAGGTTTCTGCGGCTAACGACGGCACTGTCGTGTTTGCTAAGAAGTTGACCGTCTACGGCGGGACAATGGTAGTTGACCACGGGCAGGGGATACATACCATATATCTGCACCTGTCCAAGTTTTTGGCGCCGGTCGGTCAAGCAGTTACCAAGGGAGATGTGATCGCGCTGTCAGGGAATACCGGCTATTCTTCGGGTCCTCATCTTCACTGGGCGATGTCGGTCCATAACTTGAGGGTCGATCCGCTGCAGTGGGTGCGCTATGCCTTCTAATCTGTCACGAACCACGAACCACGAATCACGGATCACGAGAATTATCGACGCCAATCTTAATCGGGCAACCGAAGGGCTGCGAGTAGTGGAAGAGATTTGCCGGTTCATTCTTGAAGACGCCAAGCTGACCCTGGCAGTGAAACAGCTGCGCGGCCGGTTATCAAAAGTCATTAAACACGAACTGGCCAGCCGTGATTCCGAAGGCGATGTCGGCCGCGAACCCTATACTAAAAACGAACAAAACCGGGCCGGGCTGGAGAATATATTTAAAGCGAATATCAAGCGGGCGGAAGAAGCGGTCAGGTGCCTGGAAGAGTTTTCCAAATTATTAAAGCCGTCGTATGGCAAAGCTTTTAAAGCCTTAAGGTTTAAGATTTACGACCTGGAAAAGGAACTCGCGCCAAAAGTGATAAAAGCGATCAAGCTTGATTTTGATCTTTAAGGGCTTGCCGGCGGAACTCCGCCAGGACCTGAACATTGATCGTTTTCAAAGCTTCATAAGTGAGGATGCGCTTCGGGATAATCTGCCCGGCTTTTTCGACTGCCTCGCGAAACAGGCGTAGATATCTGTCGTCCAGCAAGATCTCTTCCTCTTCACCCAGCGCCCGGGGGCTTCTGGCGATCAGGTTCTTGATCGTTGCCAGCGGAGGCCGTTTCTCGGATGAGGAAAAATGAGAACCGTGGTCCAACAAAACCGTCAGCGGGACTGTTTTGATTTCACAGCCGCCCAAGCAATTGGCGAGAAGGCGAATAATCAACCTGAGATGTTTTGAAATCTGATTGGGGAAGTAGCCTCTCCCGGCCAGAACTTTATAGCCTGGAAATTTTATTCCGTCGCCCAGGGAAGCGATATAATCCCTTTGCACTTCGCCATTGAGCCTCTCAAGCGTTTTAAGATCAAGCAGTTTTTCCGGATGAGCGCGGATCTTGTTTTTTAGATCTTCGATTTGATCGATCAGGAGCGCCCTGGCATAGCGGTCAAAAGATACCGCGCGGATCAATGAACCCAGGCAGTCCAGTGACCGGTCATTCTCGAAATTATGCATCAGTATTTCCAGCGACAAGACCTTTTCCATTACAATCCCTCCTCCGGCCTCCAACTGGCGGATCGTGTCAAGCCGTTTGAGCAGGTCGATTTTGGGCGTGCGCGACAGCTGTCGCGGATTGTGATGCCGGAGACCGATCGCCGGTGTCCGCCGCGGCCAAAGGATCGGCCGGTTTCCATTGTGACCATACATAGGGATCATACGATTTTTTTATCGTCTTTTTCCTTGATTAATTTCATTTTTTTTGCTAATATTTTAAAGGTAGCGATGAGAAGGAGAAAAAAATGAGCCATAAAATTGCGGTCATCGGCGGGGACGGAACAGGCCCCGAAGTCGTGGCCGAGGGGTTAAAAGTCCTCAAAGCGGCCGCCCAAAAACATAAATTTCAATATCAGCTCAAGGAATTCGATTTTTCCGGTCAACGATATTTAAAGACCGGTAAACTCGTTGACGACCAGGATATAGAAGAGTTAAAGACATATGACGCCATTTATCTCGGCGCGGTCGGCGATCCCGGCGTCAAGCCGGGGATCCTGGAACATGGTGTTTTATTGCGGCTCCGGTTTGCGCTCGATCAATACATCAACCTGCGCCCGGTCGTGCTTTATCCCAATGTTTACACGCCGATCAAGGATAAGGGGCCGGCGGAGATCGACTTTGTGGTGGTCAGGGAAAATACCGAAGGGCTATACGTTGGCACTGGCGGCTATTTGAGAAAAGGGACGCCGGACGAGGTCGCGACCCAGGTCTCGGTTAACACCCGCAAAGGGGTGGAGCGCTGTCTCCGCTACGCTTTTGAATACACGAGGAAACGGAACAAGCGCAAACAGCTGACCCTGGTCGGCAAGACCAACGTTTTGACCTACGCCTGGGATCTCTGGGAGCGGGCTTTCCATGAGATTGGCGCCAAGGACTTTCCCGATATCAAGCGCGAATACGCCCATGTTGACGCGACCTGCATGTGGTTCGTCAAGAACCCGGAATGGTTTGACGTTATTGTTACCGACAACATGTTCGGTGACATCATTACTGACTTGGGAGCGATGATCCAGGGCGGCATGGGGATAGCGGCGGGCGGCAACATCAACCCCGAAGGCGTTTCCATGTTTGAGCCGATCGGCGGCTCCGCTCCCAAATATACCGGTAAAAATGTGATCAACCCCTTGGCGGCGATCGGCGCCATGCAGCTGCTGCTGGCCGAGCTCGGCGAAGAAAAAGCGGCCGCCGACGTCGAAGGCGCCATCATCAAGACGGTGGCCAAGATGCCGTCGATGGCGGCCGGCAAGATGGGGATGGGAACAACTGAAGTTGGAGATTCTGTAGTCTCAAATATATAATCTCTAAAATTGAAATTATTTCATTCTTCCTCCGATAATTATATGTGAAAACACCGAGGACCTCTTCAAGCAGTATTGCTCCTGCTGCAATTGAATATTTTAGAACAGTCGTCATTCCCAGGGCCGGCAGAAGGGAATTGACTGCAATTCGTGAACGAGTTTTGGGCCCCTTGGCTAGGGATAGTCGTTTGCCGGAAGAAATCAGAGAAGAGGCCAGCCGGCTGTGGTGGCTGACTTATGACGAGTCCTTTCGTCCTGGGAAAAACACTTTATGTATTTCAGGCGGCAATGAAGGCGAACTTTACGGCCATAGGATCGGGATCGATAATTCTGCCGGATTATGCTACGCGGCCGGCAGACCTAATAATAACCAGGATGCGCTGCTTTTTTCCGCTATAGAGGATGAAGAGCTGACTGTTGTTGCGGATGGGTTAGGCGGCCATTTGAGTGGAGAAAAAGCCGCGAAAATCGCAGTTGAAATGATCGGCAGGGTTTTTCAAGATCCGGGGATGTTTCCTTTGCCGGACTTTCCGCTTTCTAAAGCGCTTGAAATTGCAAACGACGCCTTATGTTTCGATGATGACTTTGTTCTGCAGAGGTTGGATAAGGAATTTAAAACAAACAGATCTTCTGAAGTGAAAGAGTTTCCTGGAGCAACAGCAGTGGCGGCGTTATGGAAGCCTCCGATCTTATCTGTCGCCAGCGTTGGGGATGCGCGCGGCTATCTTTTTAGAAGCAACGGTATATTTTATATCCTGACTCCTGACGACGGCGGATTGCTGGCGGCTTTGAGTTACGTTGTCGGATGTGCAGAAGGAAAAGAGGTTTCAAAAGAAGATTTCCAAATAAAGTTTGGTGAAGCGAACGGATTAGTCATTTATAATGCTCTTGAAAAAGAGGAGTTTGTTGAGAAGGGGACAGTAAAAAATTCGTTATGCAGAGGCATGGAGCTGATTTTTTCCCGCGAATTGCAAATGGGATACGGCAGCCAGGCCGTTAAGGAGGGGGATATTTTCTGGCAGGTGATGAAAAGTGGCGTTCCGCCGAAATTCCCCATGCCCGGAAAACGTGCGGAAAGTTATTATCGATTTTCCGAGTTGTTTTTATTTAAAAACGCCGTTTCAAATCATCTTGGAATCTTGCCTTTTAAAAAACCTTTTACTTGTTCTTTTAAGCCGGTAAAGGGCGATATCTTGGTGCTGTCCAGCGACGGTTTAAATTATCTCCCCCTTGAAAAATTCAAAAGTGTTGTTGCTGGACTAAGAGATGAGTCCCCGGAAGATATTGCCGGAGGGCTTTATGATGCCACTCCAAAGAAAGATAATATTACGATCGCAGTTTCAAAGTTTTGATCTTGTTTATAATGTAATTTATCAGCCCGCCCGCTGTGATTATTTTTTGCATGAATTCCGGGAACGGCTGCGCTTTGTATGATTTTCCGGAGGTTAAATCCCTTATCACGCCGTTGTTCAGATCGACTTCTATCTCGTCGCCTTCTTTGATCTCTTCGGCCGCTTGCGGCGCCTCCAGGATGGGCAGTCCGATGTTGATCGAGTTACGATAAAAGATCCGGGCGAAAGATTTGGCGATGATCGCCGAGACCCCAACTGCTTTAAGAGCGATCGGGGCGTGTTCGCGCGATGAGCCGCAGCCGAAATTATCACCGGCGACGATAAAATCGCCTTTGCTCATCTTATCGACCCATTCCGAGTCGGCATCCATCATGGCGTATTGCGCCAGCTCCGCCGGGTCGGAGGTATTGAGATACCGGGCCGGGATGATCAGGTCGGTATCGATATTGTTGCCGAATTTCCAGGCCTGGCCTTTCATAATACCCATATTTTAGCACTTTCGAAAGCTCCTTGAAAGTGAAATTTTAGTCATTTTTTGCCGATAAATATACGAGGCAAGTATCAATGAGTACTACTTTAAGAGTTAACCCAGTCGATCTACGCTCCAGAGCCACGAGGCCCAGCGTTAGCCGGCCAGTGCCAAAGAAAACCGCGCAACCTGGTATAGCACCGGTCATCAGGCCGCTGGTCCAGAGTCGGCCCGATTTCCCGATCAATATTTTGCCGCTCTCCGCCAGCTCATCCAAGGTGATCATCAGGATTGGCGACAAGATTCATATTCTTGATAATATGATCGGCCGGGGCGGTATGGCCGATGTTTACAAGTTCCCCTATAAGGGGAGAGCGTTAGCCGCCAAATATACTAAGACGTATCCGCTCTCTCTTTTGGAAGAAGGCGCGGTCGGACGAAGACTTAGTTCGCTATCGGGTTTCCCGCAGATTTATGGCTTAGAGCTTAGTGATGACGGCCGGGCGGCAATAATGTTGATGGATTTTATTCCGGGTAAAAAAGCCAATCATTTATTGCACCGGGATTTTAGGGGACATATCCCGGAAGAGATTGTGATCAGGGCTTTGCGCGATGTTGCCCGGCAATTAGGGCAGGTGCACGCCCAAGGAATAATCCATCGCGATATAAAACCGGAAAATATCCTGATCAATCTCGATCCGAAGACTAACCGTTATCTTGGCTCGTCTTTATTTGACTACGGCCTGGCGACAACCCTGGAGATCCAAATAAAAAAACTGACCAATCCGATTGCCGGGACGCCGGCTTATTTTTCCCCTGAACAAGCGGGATTGAAAGAGGGCGAGGCGATCGATCATCGCTCGGATATCTATTCTTTGGGTATCACGGCTTTTGAGCTGCTGACCGGCGTCAATCCGCAAGACCCGAATTTTAGTCCAAATCCAATAGAGATAATGAAGGGCGTTGCCAACGGCACGATGATTCCCGATCTGGCCAAACTGCCGGAAAAACTACGACCGATCATCGGTAAGATGATAGACCGCGATCCCGCCCGCCGTTATCAGAATTGCTGGGAACTAAATCTTGATTTGACCGATGCCCTGGTCGATTCAGGCTTCGACCCGAGCTAACTTCTTAAATCCGCCTAAAAGGCTGAAATTCTCCGGCTTATCCCCCGACAACTAAATAGGTTCTTCCGTACTTTGATCGTTGGGGGTATCAATTTGAGTTCTGATGTTAAAGTATTTTTCAGGCCTTGTTCGGCCGGCAGTCTGCCCGCTCGTTTAGGCAATCTCCATTTGTATCCGGCGCAGAACGGCCGAGTCGAGTTGGCTCAAGTGGCTCCCGGTCGGCCGAAAGTTCTCCGCGAAGCGATCGATGTTCGGCCGCCGATGGAAGGAATTCAAGCCCTGATCGTTCAACGCGCTGTCGGGGTCATCGTTGAAGGCGTGGCGCTGCCGGCGACCGTAACCGCGCCTTTTAAAGTGGCGGGAGACGAGTATTTAGACGACTTGAAAAAATTTGCGGCGGCAGTCGTTTTTCTTAGGTCAATCATTATAACCGGGGAGGGACAGGAATTCCGGTTGCCGGGCTTTGAGCCTTTAATGCTGAATTGCGATCAAAGCCAAATAAATGATTTTGCCAGCCAAGCGGAGATCCGTGACCCTAACCACACTATTCTCCTCAATTGTTTTGATTCCCCGGATCTTCCCATTCCTGGAGATGAGCTTTACTGGGATTTAAGTTGGTTGCTGGGACGGCTGAAGATCAATCGGCAGGTCGAGGAGCTCGGTTTCACCACGGCTCATTTCGGCCAAGTGGCCAGAAATTGCGCGGCGTGGATGTATCAAGTCGATATGACCCAAAAACTAATGTTGAATCTGATGGAAAGAGACCCCTCAATTTGCGAAACGGAGCCTTTTAAAGACCAGCTGCAACGTCTTAACTTTACTAATCATTTAATCGAAGGTGCGACGGGTCAAATAAAAGGGGCGGAAATAATGTTTTTGCAACTGACCATGAATGAAGTGAAAGAATCTTTGTGGAAGAATCAACAAATCATCTTCCCGGTGCTCATGGCGGGCAGGCAAACCGGCGGGAGTAATTAGCTGCCGGGATATCATCAACGACCTCGATAATCTGCATATTTAATATTCAATTGAAATTCTTCTTGTCTGCGGCCGATGAAACTGTGTGGCAGACGCGCTATTAAAACCAATACGGGCCGGTAGCCTGGGTCCCAGGATCGGGCCTTATCAATTGCATCCGCAGGGTCAACCGGTAACGCTTTCACAGGTTATTCGCGACCCAAAGGCGATTAAAACACAGGACGACTTCGCCTGCCGGCCGGATATGAACGACATCCACTTATTAATGAGATACCATAATTCGGCCGTGCTGACCTATAACTCACTGGTCCCCGAAGCGGTCTGCGCCCCTTTTTCCGTGGCGGGCGAAAAGTTCGAGCAGGATTTTAATCGTTATTGTTCGTCGTTGGTTTTCCTGCCGTTCTTGGCAAAAGAGGGCTGGGCCGCCGGTTTCGAGCTTTCCATGGCTGGCTGTGCTTCGGAGGAAATTAAAACTTTTCTCGCCAGCGCGCCGGAGTATCTCAAAACCAAATTTCAGACGACTATCTTTTTGCATCCTTTGGCCGAATTGGGACAACCTCTGCCTGGACAGCTTCTGCACTGGCCGCTGGCCCAACTTATCGGCCGGGTCAAGGTCGGGCAATTGGCTATAGCCAAAGGTTTGCCGATCAGCCAGGAGGGGCGGGATGCTTTTTCCTATTTATACCAGAGGGAAATGGTCATCGGATTAACCAATTACCTGATCGATAATATTGCGGGATTTGCCGGCAGTTCAGATCGAATAGCTTACGATAAATTCATTAGCGGATTGGACAAACAGATCGCGTATGCCTTTCAGCGGATGAAAAATCCGGAGATCAACCTCGTGAAGCAATTAGAGGTTTTCGGGACTGCCGATAAAGCCTAAGACCGCGCTGGCCGCCGCCACCGCCACGTTAGAAAGATAAACTTCTGATTTCGGATGGCCCATTCGCCCGACAAAATTTCTATTAGTAGTCGCGATCGATCTTTCGCCTTCAGCCAGAATGCCCATATGCCCGCCGAGGCAGGGGCCACAGGTCGGGGTCGAGACCGCGGCGCCGGCTTTGATGAATAGTTCCGTCAAGCCTTCCTTGATCATCTGGAGCTCGATCTTTTGCGTGGCTGGGAGGATGATCAGGCGGACATTGGGGTGGACTTTTTTCCCTTTGAGGACTTTAGCCGCGACCCGCATATCTTCGATCCGGCCGTTGGTGCAGGAGCCGATGACTGACTGGTCGATCTTAACGTGGCCGCATTTGCTGACTGGCTTGGTGTTTGACGGTAGATGAGGGAAGGAGACTTGCGGTTCGATCTTGGAAATGTCCCACTCATAAACTTGTTTGTATTCAGCGTCCGGGTCGGATTTGTATGGCGACCTAAAGGTCGCCGCTACTTTTTTTGATGTAGCGGAGATCTTTAGACCTCCATGACTTTTTAGATATTCTATTGTTTTTCCATCAACCTCAAATATACCATTTTTCCCGCCGGCTTCGATCGCCATGTTAGCCATAGTCAGGCGGCCCTCAACCGAGAGAGCTTTAATGACCGGGCCGGTGAACTCCATCGACATATAGCGCGCGCCGTCGACCCCGATCTGGCCGATAGTGTAGAGGATCAGGTCTTTGGCTTCGACCCACTTGTTCAATTTGCCGCGATAGATAAACTTTAATTGCTCCGGCACTTTGAACCAGACCTCGCCGGTAGCCATGGCGGCCGCCATATCGGTTGAGCCGACGCCGGTCGAGAAGGCTCCTAACGCGCCATAAGTGCAGGTGTGGGAATCGGCGCCGATGATCAGGTCGCCGGGTCTGATCGCGCCCATTTCGGGGAGAAGGGCATGCTCGATCCCCATACAGCCGATCTCAAAGAAATTGACGATGCCGTATTTGTGGGCGAACTTGCGCATCATCTTGACCTGCTCGGCTGATTTGATATCTTTCGCCGGAGTGAAATGGTCCGGGACCAGATAGATCTTTTTTTTGTCGAATACTTTGCTGACGCCGATCTTTTCGAATTCCTTGATCGCCGTCGGGGCGGTAATGTCGTTGCCGAGGACCAGGTCGACTTTGCAATTGATCAATTCGCCGGGTTGAACGGTTTTCTTGCCGGCGTGCTTGGCGAGGATTTTTTGAGAGATCGTCTGGCTCATATGGTTTATTTTATCATAACAGTGGCAAGCTGGCCACAGGCGGCTGATATTTCCCTGCCCAGGCTCCGGCGGATAGTGACGTTGGCCCGCAGACCCTTCAGGCGGGCGCGGGCGAGCTCGACGTCCCCGGCCGCCAAGGGTAGCCCCGGCGAAGGATTATACTGGATCAGGTTGATGTGGCTGTCGAGCGTTTGCGAAATTCGATATAGTTCATTCAGGTCGTTTGCGCCGTCATTTATCCCTTTGAGCAGGACATATTCGATCGTTATTCTCTGCTTGGTGATTTTTTGATAATCTTTGATCGCGGCAATTGTTTCGTCAATTGACGGCAAGCCGGGATAGGGGATCAGTTCGTGGCGCAGCTGGTCATTTGGGGCGGCGAGCGACCAGGCTAATTTTAAAGTTTGCAGTTCGGCCGCGAACTGCCTGATCCCGGGGACGATCCCGATGGTTGAAACGACCATCTTGCGGGCGGCGATATTTTGGCCGAGCTCGCTGTTTAACAGCTTGACCGCATTCATCACCCGGTCATAATTGAGGAACGGTTCACCCATCCCCATAAAGACCAGGTTGGTTACTTTCTCGGTTTTGGCAAAGTAGTAGACCTGGGTGATGATCTCGCCAACCGTTAGATTTCGCTTGAAGCCCATCTGGCCGGTCGCGCAAAAACGACAGCCGATCGGACAGCCGGCCTGGGCGGAGACGCAGACAAACTTTTTATCTTTTCCCCAGTCCATGAAGACCGATTCGATGCGCGCTCCGTCCGTCAGGCGGAAGCGGGTTTTAATCACGCCGCCGGACTTTTCTTCCCGGTCAACGGCCAGCGGCGAAGTAGCGGCGAAGCCTTGGTGGAAAGAGCGGAAAAGTTTCTTGGCCGCCGCCGGCTTAAGCCCGGTCGCGGCGGTGAGCTCCGGCAGGGCCAGCTCGGACAAATTTTCCATATTAGCTGATATCTTAACATATCGGGAATATGTTATAATCTTTCCCGAGGAACAGGGAATGAACAACAAGAAGATCTTTATCTCGGTTGTGGGCGAAAGCCACGCGTCCCCGGAGATCGCCAAACTGGCCGAAGAGGTGGGGGCCGAAATTGCCAGGGCCGGCGCGGTGCTCGTTTGCGGCGGATTAAAAGGTGTTATGGAGTCGGCCGCCAAAGGGGCCAAGTCGGCTGGCGGCACGACTATCGGTATTTTACCCGGCAGCCGCCGGGAAGACGCCAATCCTTACATAGATTACCCGATCATCACTGGGATCGGTTATGCGAGGAATAAACTGGTCATTAAAACGGGCCACGTGGTGATAGCTGTCGGAGGCTTTTACGGGACACTTTCAGAGATCGCTTTTGCCCTTGGTTACAAGATACCGGTCGTTGGGCTCAACACCTGGCAGTTCATCCACCATAACGGCCAAATGGACAAAGAGGTCCGGCGGGCGAACACTGCTGCCGAAGCCGTGGTCCTAGCGATGAAATTGGCCCGAGAGGCGAGACCTCCGGAAGAACCGGTCGAATTCAGGAAATAATGGCTACCCAACGCCAGGCCGCGCTGAAGGGGGTGGTCACGCCGCAGATGAAAGCGGTCGCTAAAGATGAAAGCTGTTCCCCCGCGGAGATCCTCAAAGGTTTAGCCCAAGGGACACTCTCTATTCCCTATAATCCACGGCACAAAAATTGCCGCCCGACCGGGATCGGCCAAGGTTTGCGGACCAAGGTTAACGCCAATATCGGGACCTCCGCCGATTATCCTCATTTAAAGACAGAGCTCAAAAAGCTCAAAGCGGCCCTGGCGGCCAAGACCGACGCGATCATGGACCTGTCGACCGGCGGGAATATCAACGCGACGAGAAAGGCGATCATGGCGGCTTGTCCGGTCCCGGTCGGCACGGTGCCGATCTACCAGGCGGTGGTCGAAAAGAAAATGACCGTCGATGGGATGTTCTCGGTCGTGGAGGCCCAGGCCAAAGAAGGGGTCGATTTTATGACGGTCCATTGTGGGGTGACCCGGGCTTCGGTTGCCGAGTTGAAGAAACATCCTCGTTTGATGGAAGTTGTTTCCCGGGGCGGGGCGTTGCTGATGAAGTGGATAATTGACAATGACCAGGAAAACCCGTTTTATGAACACTATGACCGCCTGCTCGAGATCGCCGCGCAGTACGATGTCACTCTTTCTCTGGGTGACGGGATGCGTCCGGGTTCGGTCGTTGACGCCGGTGATGCCGCCCAGATCAAAGAGCTCAAGATCCTCGGCCAACTGACTAAACTGGCCTGGCGGGCCGGAGTGCAGGTGATCATCGAAGGGCCGGGACATGTTCCTTATAACCAGATCGTCGCCCAGATGAAAATGCAAAAGAAATATTGCTCTGGCGCGCCCTTCTACGTTCTCGGTCCTCTGCCGACCGATGTCGCCCCCGGTTATGACCATATTACCGCCGCGATTGGCGGGACGTTGGCGGCGGTCTCCGGCGCTCATTTCCTTTGTTACGTTACTCCGACCGAACATCTCGGTTTACCGGAACCGGCCGATGTCAAAGAAGGGGTGATCGCTTCCCGGATCGCCGCTCACTGCGCCGATATAGCCAATGGGATACCCGGAGCGATCGAGTGGGATAGGGCGATGTCCAAGGCGCGGAAAAGTTTGAATTGGGGAAAACAGATCCAGTTAGCGATCGATCCGGTGAAAGCCAAGAAGATCCATGAGAAAAGAGCACGGAAAATGGAACACGGAGCACGGAACACAGGGCAGGACACGTGCTCCATGTGCGGTGAGTTCTGCGCGATGAAGATTTCCTCGGAAGCCTTAGGGGGAAGTAAAGCCTGGTTTCAGCGATAAATATCTTTCCGATGCCCTAGGTCAATGATCTTTGCTGTTCTTCTTGCGTCATCAATAGCATAAATGATCCTGTAATCGCCCATTCTTACGCGAAAATTATTTGAGCCGAACAATTTCTTAAACCCATAAGGCCGAGGGTTTTCTTCCAGGTTTAATATTTTCTTAATGATCCGGTCCTGAAGTTTGGAGGGGTATTTTTTGAGTTCTTTTTCAGCGCCGGATGTTATTTCGAGGTGGTACTTAAACACTAGTTTCTTGCAGCGTGTATTTCTGCGATGACCTTGTGAAAAGGCCTGGTTTTTTCATGCTTCCTGGTTTCAGCAATTGCCAGATCAATGAGATCATCCCTAAAATGTTTATCTTTAATTAATTTAGATAAAAAGGACTCCTGTTCGGAATGAGGTAATGCCTTGAAGGCGGCAACAAACACTTCAGTCATTGCTTTTGCGGGCGTCATAATGGAATCACCGTCCTTTAATGAAAAGTTTAACAGGTTTTGAGCTGAATTGTCAAACGGGATGCGGCGGGCCATGAAAGTCTCCTCGGAAGCCTTGAAGAAAAACTGAAATATTTCCTCTGATCCTCGGATAATAATTCATGACACGAGTCGCTTTCGTTGATATGAACCCCTATAAGGAACCAAATGGTGGCAGTCGCTTTTGCGACCCGGTTCATCTTGTCCCCATGGCTAACATCTGCAAGAAAAATGGCAATCAGACGAAAATATTTCAAAATGGGTTGGATCCACGTCGCGAAATCGCTGAATTTAGGCCGGAAATACTTGGCCTCTCCTTTATCGGTTCTTCTAAGGATGCGATCAGCGATGCTCAGCAATTAATAAAATCGTTAAAGCCAAGACCGATCACGGTTATCGGCGGGACGGATATTAAATATCATGCTGATTATTATGCAGAACAATTCGGGCCTTATTTCTCACGTTTGTCCGATAGCGGGCCTGAACTAATACTGGTCAGCAACGAAGGCGAAGCATTTATAGAAGCTTATGCAGGCAATGGTTTTAATTTCGAACTAGCTGCAAGAGCACTTAGCGATATGTCCTATCGAGACTCTGGTGACAGGCTTGGTTTTGGAATGTTGTGCACGAAGAATGCCTATATTTTAAGTCCACTGCCGGTAAAGAAATTGGACGATCTTGATTTTACCCGGGATTATAATGTCGGTGGATTTGAAACCGCCCAGGTCAAATGGGAAAGCGGCTGCTGGGGAAGTTGTTTCTACTGCGGCAATGACCCTAAAAGTATAGATTATCGTTCGCCAGAACTGGTCGGGCAAGAACTTCGTGAGTTGAAAGAAAAAGGAGTAAAGGGGATCGGAATTGCTTCAGCCAATTTTACGGCGAATCCAGACCGGGCTTCCGCAATTGTGTCGGTCCTATCTTATATGCCTCATGGTTACTACTTTCTGTCACGGGTCGATTCACTTGACGCTTCGTTAAAAAGGCATCCGGAGGCCTGGAAAAGATTCGCCAGGTTCGGCAATACTATCGGCCTGGGGATTGAACGCTTTACTTCCGACCATCTGGTAGGGATCGGTAAATATAAAAACAAGCGGCAGGCAATGAAACAGGAAGAAAGATTGAAATATATTCTGGAATTATTCAAGGGCACAGCAACAACTATTTCATTCAGTCTCATGAACCTGGATTGGAAAATGGATCTGGCGGAGGCACAAGCAGAAGCTGAAAGGGCGCAAGCTTATTTGGCGGAATATCCCGATAACGTTGAAATTAGAACCAATTCGATCGGCTCGCACATTATTTACGACCCTGGAAGCCAATTTTCCAAATCGATGGCCCCGGTTGATTACCTTCGTTTCAAGCGAGACCCGCGACTGCTCTTGCTGGTAGCCCTGATGATGGAACGCCGCGAACGGCTTCCCTTTGTTTATTCACAGGCAGAAAGTAGGCTGCTGGAAAAACATTTTCTCGCTTTTTACTTGGGAGTGATCGATCGGTTGAAGGCCGTGCCAACGGAAAAGCTTGATCTTGATCAGGCGACCGAAACATTCAGTAAGAAAAATAATTATTCGACAACTAAAAAATCACTATGCTCAAAATTAGGTTTTTGGGAGACACGAAGATTAGAGCGGGATATTAATGGTCTTTTTAATAAAATGATCGATGTATTTGAATCGGAGCGAGATAGCGCGCGGGGGCTTGTTATGAGGCCCTTGTAGATGTTGAGCCTGTGTTTTTGCTTTTCAATAGTTTGAATTTCTTCTCGAAAATACATTCTAGCCGAGTCTCCACCAGCTCGCTAATTTATAATCTGATGCTAGACATCCATCCCGACCCGCCGCCTCCTCTCCCCAGAAAGTTTGGCGATTGAAGATGCCGGGGTTCGATCTTTGTGTAAATTATCTTTGCGTATTCCATTCTTTCATGATGTAGTATTCAAATCCGTATCTAACGAAACCCGCTAGGTCTTCGCCATTCCGAGCTTCGGCTCTAATGCTATTCCTGGTCCCGACCGTATGTGCCAGTGAAGATAATTCCAAATAGGCTTTAGCACCGTGAATGCCGTCAAAAGCTCTTTCTAATAGTGTTGGCCCTTCCTTGAAATATGCTTTCATTAAAAGATCGATCCCCACCTGTTGGGCCACGATCCCGATCGCCTCAACCAACGGAACGTAGACACCGAAGGTCGGCCCGTCGCCGGCCAGGATACGCAGATATTCCGTAAGGCCCTCATTTAAATATTCTCCGCTTTTTCTTAATTCCCGTTTGTTTGCTTTGTCAATGATGCTGGTTCTTAACCCACTTCTTAAAGAAATGATCCCCGGCTCGATCTCAGTTATTTCAGTGCTGTAAGCATGCAGAAATTCATGAGTTAAAACTTCCAGGTACTTTTTCGGCCGGTCAAGCGATCTGCAGTTAACAAAAACTGTATCTTTCAGGGGATCGTAGGCTCCGCTCGGCGACATTTTATTGGCAAGTTCGGGGGCGGAGTAATTATTGTTGGCCCCGCGACGGAAAAGATCAGTATAGCCAAGCTTATCCATTTCTTCGCTGGTAACAAATTTGATGTTAATTGGTTTTGCGCCGATAAATGAATTAAATGGAGAGCGTGACAGCCGTTGGGTCACAGCTGCAATGATCCTTTCCGCCTGCTGAATAGGAATGGGGGCATTCCGCGAAATACTTACTTCGAAAGGTATGCTTTTGGAGAGGCCTGCGCTAAGCATTATTTGTCTGGTTCGATTGTATTCAACACTTGGGACTCTCATAGGTTTCTCTACATAATATATCGTCAAAACCAGCCCAGAATTTCAAAGATCAGGTAAGTTCGACTGAAATATCCAGGAAATATGTTCGAAACATATTAGCCAAGAGATGAGGAGGACTTATGATAAGCGGGACGAGGGTCTATAATCTATACAGGGACAAAATCAATTTGCCGCGGGTTGATATTGCGGTCCAGGTCATGTTGCGCTTTAAAACAAAGCCCATTGGGGTTGGCCGGTCCGGGATAGCTACAATCCACACCAATGTTAATGAGTTGTTTGATCCCGGATATTGTGAGCAATTACAAACAGCTTTATCGGCCTCAAACCTGAGCCTGGAAGCGGCCATGAAATCGGTGCGGAACTCATTGCCCAGGAATAAATCGTACGAGATCGGCATATTTTGGCGGGACGATAGAGGTGACCTGTTTATTGTCGAATCTTGCGACGGGAAACTGATCAATCAATTGAAAAGCTACGAGAAATAAATTCAAACCTATTAAGTATTAAACTGAAGCTAAAACGTAATATTTGACCTTGCGCACGCCGAACTTGATCGCGTCATCGTAGTCTCTGAACCAGATATCGATCTTCTTCTTGTATCTCCTGTTCATCCGGTCCTCAACCACAAAGACTTTTCCCTTATATCCTTCGATCATGATCTTGGTCCCGATCGGGAAGTGGTTGGAAGCGATGACCCCTTCGCGACAGCGGGTCCCGGAGGCGGTGATCCAGGGGGAGCTGTCGGTCTGGCCGGGTAGGGAATTATAGGCCGAGGCGAGGATCGTCCCTCCGTGCATGACCTTATAGCCGCGCGGGACCCCCCGCGGTGTGAGCAGGTAACCCAAAGGAATAAAGCATAAAATCAACAAAAATGACGCTATAATGAACGCATAGTCGACAGCCCTTTTTGATGTTCTCTTCATATATGTATTATCGTAATAATTAGGTCAAAAAATGCGCTAAAAAAGTCGTATTTTCGTGATATAATTTACAAATTGTGAAGCTAGCGCAACTCGGAGAATTCGGTCTGATCGAACTGCTGGCCAAGCAGATCGGCAAACCAGCCTCGAAGAACGTGCTGATTGGGATCGGGGATGATGCCGCAGCGATCAAACTTCAAACATCCAACTTCAAACATCAAAACAAATCCAAAATCACAAAACAAAAACTACAAAAGTTATTGTTAATTACCACTGACACGTTTGTGGAGAATGTTCATTTTAAGACCAAGGGTATTTCTTATAAAGCTTTGGGTGAAAAAGTGCTGGCGGCCAATATTTCCGACATTGCGGCGATGGGCGGGGTGCCAACTTACGCTTTGGTGACGATCGGGGCGAGTAAAAACTTCCAGGCGGAAAATATCGAGCTCCTCTACAGCGGGCTCAAACAGCTGGCCAGAAAATACCAGATAGATATAATCGGCGGCGATACCATCTCTTCCCCTAAAGAACTTATCATTAGTGTTACTTTGCTGGGAGAAGTTGAACAACGGCAACTAATGACCCGCGGTGGGGCGAAGCCGGGTGATCTGGTCCTGGTGACCGGCGAGTTCGGCGGCCCAGCCGCTCAAAAATATCGCGTTATCTGCCTGCCGGCAGGCACGGCGTGTTACGCGTTACGCGTTACTGAAGCGCAAACTATTGCCCGCTCCCGTTTAGCTACCGCCATGATCGACTCGAGCGACGGGCTGATGCGTTCGGTCCGGGAGATTTGCCGGCAGAGCCGGACAGGTGCTAAGATTTGGACAGAGCTGGTGCCGCGGGCCGCCGGAGCGACCCCGGACCAGGCGCTGAACGGCGGGGAAGAGTACGAGCTGGTCTTGACCGCGCCAAAGAACAAGGCGATCAAGTTGATGGAACTGGTGCGGCGCCGGACCGGCACCAAGGTGACGGTGGTTGGAGCGATCGCCCCAAAAAGCGCCGGGATCACTCCAGCTAACGCCAAAGGGTACGAGCATTTTAAATGATCAATAAACGCCGACTGGTTAATAGTTTCAAACAGCTGGTCCGCATCGACAGTTTGTCTTTGCGTGAAGCCGGAGCGGCCAAATGGGTCCAGCGTGAACTTAGGGCGCTCGGGATCCGTACCCGGCAGAGTGGCCATTTAACCGGGGGCGAGATCGGCAATCTGATCGCCTTTGTCCCGGGTCAGGGAGTGAAAAGTCCCCGCGTGATGATCAATGCCCATCTGGACACGGTCTCTCCGGGAAAAAAGATCAAGCCGGTCGAGCGGCACGGTGTTATCCGCCCGGATGGCGGCACGATCCTGGGCGCGGATAATAAGGCCGGAGTAGTCGCGATCGTCGAGATCCTCCGCGTCTTAAAAGAGCGGAAGCTTAAACATCCGCCACTGGTCGTGATTTTTACCGTCGCAGAGGAGATCGGCTTGCTGGGGGCGAAGGTCCTGCCGGATAAGGCGCTGCAGGCTGACTTTGGCCTGACACTCGACGGCGGGGTGGTCGAGAAGGTCGTCAATCAAGCGCCGACGCAATATAACTTGACGGCGACGATCATCGGCCGGGCGGCCCACGCCGGGATCCACCCGGAAGACGGGGTCAATGCCATCAAGGTGGCCAGCGAGGCGATCGCCGGGATGAAGCTCGGCCGGATCGACCCGGAAACGACCGCTAATATTGGCGTGATAAAGGGTGGTAAGGCGACCAATATCATCCCGGATGAAGTGGAACTGCGCGGCGAAGCGCGCAGTCATAGCCGGCGCAAACTGCAGCGCCAGGTCGAGCATATGGAGCGGTTACTTTTCAAAGCGGCCCGCAAGTACCGGGCGCGGCTCAAGCTGAAAGTAGAGCGGATATACCGTTCTTTCGAGCTTAGCCCTTCGAGCCAAGTGATGCGCGTTGTCCTGGCGGGGATGCGCGCGGCCGGTGTTCTGCCGATCATCAAGCCGACTGGCGGCGGGTCGGATGCCAATGTCTTTAACGAGCGCGGCTTGCCGACCGTGATCCTCGGGGTCGGTGCCCATAACGTGCATACGACGCGCGAACAGATCAAAATTTCTGACCTTGTCCGGGGGACGGAGATGGTCTTGAAGATCATTACAGGAGCGGCAGAATGGAAGAAAAGAAAATAAGCGGCGAGGTCGTTTTTTCCGGACGCTTGATAAAAGTCGAGTCTGACCGGGTCAAGTTGTCTGACGGCGTTGAAGCGACGCGCGAAGTGGTCCATCATCCGGGGGCGGTGGCGATCATGGCTATTACCGCTGAAGATGAGCTGGTCTTGGTTAGCCAGTTCCGTTACGCTACCGGCGAAACTTTGCTCGAACTGCCGGCCGGCGTGCCGGCCAAAGGGGAGAGCGGGGAAGAAGCCGCCCGGCGCGAGCTGACGGAAGAGACAGGTTACCTTGCGGCGCATATCCAAAAATTGTGGGAAGGTTATTCTTCGCCCGGTTATTCTGACGAGAAAATAGCCTTTTTCATGGCCAGCGGGTTGACCCGGGCGGCCCAAAGGCCCGATGAAGACGAGCGGATCGAGGTCGAGTTGGTCGATATGGCCGCCTGCCTGGAATTGGCCCGGTCCGGGACGATCAAAGATAGCAAGACACTGATCGGGATTCAGCTGGCCGGACTCTGGCAGCGGGGGGAATGGGAGTGAGAGCGACCGTTAAAGATTTTATCTCTTATATCCAGATCGAGCGCGGGTACGCCGTCAACACGATCAAGGCGTACTACCGCGACCTTGATCACTTTGTCCGTTTTACCCGGCCGAAAGAATTGTTGGAGATCGACCGCGAGGTCATTAAAAAATATATCGATTACTTAAGCAACCACGGTTTTTCCGCCGCCTCGCTGGAGCGGAAAATGGCCTGTCTCAAATCTTTTTTCCATTATTTGATTGGCGAGGGGAAGGTGGCAACCGACCCGACCGGTGATTTTCATTTACCAAAGAAAGCCAAACGCCTTCCTAAGGCCTTGACGATCAACGAAGCGGCCCGGCTAGTTTCTTCCCCGCGCGGCAACGATCCTTGGGCCTTGCGTGACGCGGCCCTTTTGGAATTGCTGTACGCCAGCGGGATGCGCGCTTCGGAGATCATCGGCCTGAACCTGGACGACATCAATCTGGAGGTCTCTTTTGTCCGCTGTTTTGGCAAAGGGTCGAAGGAGCGGGTGGTGCCGATCGGCCAGATAGCGCTCGACGCCCTCAAACATTATCTGGAAGCCGGGCGGCCGCAGTTCCCGATCAAAGATAAAGTTGCCCTCTTCCTTGACAAGAACGGCGAGCGGTTGAGCCGGCAGGGGTTGTGGTTGGTCCTGAAAAAATATGTCAAACGGAGCGGGGTCAAGTCGAAGACTTCTCCCCACACCCTCCGCCATTCTTTTGCCACCCATCTGTTGGAGAAAGGGGCGGACCTCCGCTCGGTCCAGGAAATGCTGGGGCACGCTGATATTGCGACGACGCAGATCTATACTTCCGTCTCGCGCGAGCGGTTGAAGAAAATGTACTTAAAGGCGCACCCGAGGGCATAAAATGGGATTCTTATTAATTGCTTTGATCTTGCTTTATTCTATCATCCTGCATGAGATCGCGCATGGCAAAGCGGCCGAACTGATGGGGGACCCGACCGCTCGGTTGGGTGGCCGATTGACTTTGAATCCTATACCACATATTGATCCGTTCGGGACGATCTTGCCGATCATTCTGGTGGTGATAGGTTCGCCGATTATATTCGGTTGGGCCAAACCGGTACCGATCAATCCATACAATTTTAGTAATTATCGCAGGGGGATGATTTGGGTTAGCGCAGCCGGCATCTTGACCAATTTGTTCCTTGCCTGGATCCTGGCGACGGTCCTGAAAGTAATGCCGGATAACGGTAGTTCCTTGGTTTATCTGCTAAAGGAAGTCTTGAATTATGGCGTACATATCAACATTGTTCTGGCTATCTTTAACCTGATCCCGATCCCGCCTTTAGACGGCTCCAAGCTAGCCGCCATGTTCCTCCCTTATGAGCAGGCGGCGGCGATCGAGCGGCTGGAGCCGTATGGCATGATCATTCTGTTCTTTATCCTGACTTTCCCACTGACCCAGACTTTGCTCTGGTCCATTGTTGACCTGATCTATAACCTGATGATGATGAAGTTCTTTTAATGGAATGAAATTTAACAGCCCTCACCTCCGCTCTACCAAAACGAAGACCCCTCTCCCTGAGGGAGAGGGGGAAAATGCCTGGAAAAAAGTGCGAGTCACCCTCTCCCTTTGGGAGAGGGTGTGAGTGTTTGCGCAGATGGGTGAGGGGAATAAATATCTTCTTTCCCTGGATAAATTCGGTATCAACCTGGGGTTAGAGCGGATCGAGCGGCTCCTGAAAGAGCTCGGTAACCCGCAGCTCCGGTTCCAGTCGCTCCACGTTGCCGGGACGAACGGCAAAGGTTCGACTTGCGTGATGATCGCCTCGATCCTGAAAGAGTCCGGCTATAAAGTCGGGCTGTATACTTCTCCTCATCTTTTCGATTTTAGGGAAAGAATTAAAATCAATGGTCGTGATATTTCACGCTCGGACTTTAAGCGGGGTTTAGCCAAGGTCGAGGCGCTAAGCCGTTCCTGGCCAGAACAGCCGACCGTCTTTGAGGTCCTGACGGCGGTTGCTTTTTGGTATTTCGCGGAGAAGAAGATCGATTACGCGGTGGTAGAAGTCGGCCTGGGGGGGCGTCTTGATGCGACCAATGTCCTGACGCCGCTGGTTTCGGTGATCACCAATATTGATCTCGAACATAAGGCGGTGCTGGGTAATACGCTGGCCAAGATCGCCATTGAAAAGGGGGGGATCATCAAGCCGCGAGTGCCGGTGATCACCGGCGAACAAAAACCGGCGGCCTTGAAGGTCCTGCAGTACCAGGCGGAGAAAAATGGGAGCGTGCTGATCCAGGTCAACAGCCAGGGAGCTGGATTGAGCAGTGGCCTGATCGGCGAACACCAGAAAATTAATGCCGCCTGCGCCTTGGCGGCTGTCCGGCTGGCCGGGATAAAGGCCGACAAGGAGGCGATCTTGCGGGGCTTGGCCCGGACCAACTGGCCGGCCCGTTTCCAGGTCGTTGCCCGCCGGCCGCTGACCATCGTGGACGGCGCCCATAATCCGGCCGGGATGGCGACGCTGGTCGCGACCCTGAAGGCGGAGTATCCCGACACAAAATTCACCTTTATCATCGGGGCGCAGGGGGACAAGGACGCGGCGGAGATGCTGCGGCTGATCGCCCCCCTGGCTAAAAAAATAATTATCACCCGGTCATCCCACCGGCAAGCCGCCACCCAGCTGGGTGGGACCGAGCCGCTGCCGCTTAAGACGGCTTTAAAACAAACAGCCGGCGAGGCGCGGGTTATCGCCGGTTCTCTCTTTTTAGCGGCCGACGCGCTGAAACTCCTTGACCCTCGGGCTTAGTATATAGTAGAATACAAATGCGATGGCCGAAGAATTTCTTAACATCAATCCTCCGGGCGGTTTCCCGCCTCCCCGGCCGGATGACGATCCGTTGCCCGAGGAGCGGCCGGTAAGCGGCGGGTTAAAGAACCTTTTTGTTTTCTTGGTGCTGGTCTTGATCGTCGCGGCCAGTTTCTTTGTCAGCTTCCAGTTGGGATCGCGGATCCTCTCCCCGGTCAAGAAAACGCCGGAGGCCAAGATCGCAGCGCCGATCCCGGAGCCGCCCGAATCGATCCGGGCGTTGCAAAGGTTGCAGGCGGCGTTGTCCACGGAAGCGAAAAAAGCCGTCAAGCAAACGCCGAAAAAAAAGGTCCTTTGCCGGAAACAGGCGGCAGCGGCGGCAAAGGCGGTTACGGTTGGCAAAGGTTATTACAAGGTCCAGGCTGGTCTATTTGCCGATAAAGAGGCCGCGAAACAACTGGCTGACAAATTGAGTACCAGCGGCTTCGATGTCTTTATCAGAAAAGCGGGGAGCGGCTGGCGGGTCCAGGTCGGCGCTTACCGGACGAAAGCGATCGCCGAGGAACTGCGCGGCAAGCTGGCGGCCAAAGGTTTCAGTTCCCACTTAATTTACGAATAGGAGGATAAACAATGTCTCTTTACGACTATATTTTCGGCCAATTTTCCCGCGACCTGGGGATCGACCTCGGGACCGCGACCACGCTGGTCTTTGCCCGGGGTGAGGGGATCATTCTCTGCGAACCGTCGGTCGTGGCGATCAATAAAGATAATAACCGGGCGCTCGCCTTTGGTAATGAGGCCAAAAGCATGCTGGGCCGCACTCCGGCCAACATCGTGGCCGTTCGCCCGATGCGCGACGGTGTGATTGCCGACTTTGAGATAACCGAGATGATGCTTCGTCATTTCATCAACAAGAGCCACAACCGTTCGGCTTTTGTCCGGCCGCGGATCGTGGTCGGCGTTCCGTCCGGCATTACCGGCGTGGAGAAGCGAGCGGTGCTTGACGCGGCCATGCATGCCGGCGCCCGCGAAGCTTACCTGGTAGAAGAGCCGATGGCGGCGGCGATCGGAGCCAACCTGCCGGTTTCCGAAGCGCAGGGGAGCATGATCGTTGACATCGGCGGCGGGACGACCGAAGTGGCTGTCCTGGCCCTGGGCGGGATCGTTGTCTCCAAGTCGATCCGGGTGGCCGGCGACGAAATGGACGAGGCGATCGTCTCCCATTGCCGCAAGAATTATAATCTATTGATCGGGGAGCGGACCGCCGAGCAGATCAAGATCGATATCGGCTCCGCCTATCCTCTGCCGGAAGAGAAGACGATCGAAGTGCGCGGCCGCGACCTGGTGACCGGCCTCCCCAAGACCCTGACCCTGACCTCGTCGGAGATCCGCGACGCGCTGGCCGAACCGGTGGCGACGGTCGTCGACGCTGTCCGGATGACGCTGGAGAAAACGCCGCCGGAACTGGCGGCCGATATCATGGACCGCGGTATTGTCATGGCGGGCGGCGGTTCCCTCCTCCGCGGGCTCGACAAGTATCTCGCCCAAGAAACCGACATGTCGGTCTACGTTGTGGACGATCCGGTCTCGTGCGTCGCCTACGGGACGGGGAAGATCTTGGAAGAGATCGATACCCTCAAGAAAGTCCTGATCATGCCTAAAAGCAGCCAGTGACGAGCTACCGGCCATTTAAAAGAAAGAACTCTTATTCCCTGGCGATCACGGTGGTCTTGCTGGCCCTGGCTGTCTCTTATTTTTCCTGGCTTAACCTCGCCGGATTGCGTTCTCTCCTGACGACCGTCATTACCCCGTTCCAGCTGGCCACGACGGTAGTCTGGCGCGGAGTCACGGGGGCGCCCGGTTTTGTTTTTAGCCTGGGGAGCCAGGCGAGCGAGAATGCCGCCCTCAAGAGCGAGAACAACGCGCTGGCGGCCAAAGCGGCCACGCTCGTGGAATTGGCCAAAGAGAACGAACGGCTGCGGCAAGCGCTTGATTTCCGGGGCGGTCCACGCTATGGCGGGCGGTTGGTGGCGGCCCGGGTCATTGCCCGGAGCGGCTCACCCTGGTTATCGTCGATCGAGATAGATAAAGGGGCGGGGAGCGGCGTTAAACCCGATTGTCCGGTCGTGGTCCGCGAAGGTTTGGTCGGCCGGGTAGTGGAAGTGGCGCCGAGCAGCGCCCGCGTCTTGTTGCTGACCGACGCGCAGAGCTCGGTCGCCGGTGCCGATCAACGGAGCCGCGATTTTGGCATAGTTGAAGGTTACTCACCCGACACTCTCTTTCTCCGCTATGTCAGCAGCGGGGCTGACGTCGGGGTTGGGGACCAGATCGTGACCGCGGCGATCTCGAGCCTTTTCCCGCCCGGGATACCGATCGGCACGGTCAGCGCGGCCACCAAGGCGGAAGCCGATCTTTTCTACGAGATAAAAATAAAGCCGGCGGTCAATTTTTCCCGGTTGGAAGAGGTCTTCCTGGTCCAATAAAATGCGCGCTTTTAAGATCGGCTTATACCTCAGCGCGGTCCTTCTCCTGCAAACGGTCATCCTGCCCCGTTTCAACTTTCTTGGCGTGGTCCCCGACCTGGTCTTGGTCACAGTGGTGTTTTACGCGGTACTGCTGGAGAGGACGCCGGCCACTTTACTCTCCGCCCTGGCCGGTTTCCTTCAGGACATTCTGGCCTGCCCCTTTTACCTGAACACGATCATCAAGACGATCACGGGGGCTGCGGCCAACACTTTCCGGGAGCGGTTCATGGGCGATGAATACACCCTGATCGCCGGCCTGGTGGCGCTCTTTACTCCCTTGAGCGTGCTGGCGGAAGGGTTGACCCTGCATTTCATTTTCCACCGGGAGTTCTCGCTCTGGTATTTTATTTTCCGCCTGGTGGCGGAAACGGTCTATAACCTGATCCTGGTGCCGCTGCTGTATCCGCTGGTCAGGGTGACGCTCGATGAGTAAGCGGCTCCTGCTAATTTTTTGCGGCCTGGTCTTTGTCCTGCTCGCCCTCCGCTTGCTGCAGTTACAGGTGATCGAGGGGGACAAGTACCGGCGGGTAGCCGACGAAAATGCCGCCCGCACCGTTCCCGCTCCGGCGGCGCGGGGCGTTATCTATGACCGGAATGACAGGGTATTGGTCGAGAACCGGCCGGTCTTTTCCGTCCAGGTCATGCCGCAGCTGCTGACGGCCGGCGCGGGGAAAAAGAAAGCAGTTGTCCTAGCCCGGCTAGGGGCGATCCTCGGAGAAAAACTGGAGTTCAAACCATCGTCGGATAAGCCGATCATCATCAAGGATAATCTCGCGCCGGAGATCGCGGTCAGGATCGAAGAGCAAAAGGACAAGCTGGAAGGGGTCGTGGTCAGCGTCCGTCCGGTCCGCTTCTATCCCCACGACAATACCGCTTCGCACCTGCTCGGTTATGTTGGTGAGATCGAACCGGACGACCTCTCACGCTTGAAGGAGCAGGGCTACCGGCTGGGCGACTGGGTCGGCAAGGACGGAGTGGAAAAACAATATGATAGCCTGATCCGGGGTATCGACGGCGGCAAGAAGATCGAGGTTGACGTGGCCGGCACGCCGACCCGCCTGCTCGGATTTTCCGCAGCGGTCCCCGGCGCCGACGTGAAATTAACGATCGACGTCGAACTGCAAGAGGCGGCCGAAAAAGCGCTGGGGAGCCAACCGGGGGCGGTGGTGGTGCTCGACCCCTGGAGCGGTGAGGTCCTGGCGCTGGTCAGCCACCCTAATTACGATCCGAACATCTTTATCGGCCAAAAAAATCCTCACCGGGCGGCCGCCTTGCTCGACCCGCGCCACCCTTTCATGAACCGGGCGCTCGGCATTTATCCTCCCGGGTCGACTTTTAAAGTCGTGACCCTTTCGGCCGCGCTTAAGGAGCAACTGGCCAAGACGACCGAGACACTCTATTGCCCCGGTTATTACAACCTGAACGGCCGGATAGCCAGATGTTGGAAAGAGGGTGGCCACGGCCGGATCACGGTGCTGGAAGGTTTGACCCAGTCGTGCGACGTCGTTTTTTATGAGCTGGGGCGGAGACTCGGCCCCGACCGTCTGGCCAGCTACGCCCGGCAATACGGACTGGGAGAGAGGACCGGGATCGACCTGCCGCAGGAGAAAAAAGGGTTGGTCCCGGATACCGCTTGGAAGCGGGCGGTTTGGAAAGAGCCGTGGTATGAAGGGGACTCCATCAACTACGGCATCGGGCAGGGGTTCTTGCAGTTGACCCCCCTTCAACTGGCCTGTGTCTACGGGACGATCGCCACCGGGAAAAGGATGAAGCCATATGTCGTCAGCCGGATCAAGGACCGCCACGGGGAAGTGCTCTATGAGGGAAAACAGGTCCAGGTGGCGGCCGCGCCGGTCCATGAGATCATCATCAATTACTTGAGAAAAGCGCTGTGCGATGTTGTGGAGCGAGCGACCGGTATCGCGGCCAAGATCAAAGGCCTGCCGGCTGCCGGCAAGACCGGCACCGCCGAGAATCCGGGCTTGCCTCACGCCTGGTTCGTCTGTTACGCGCCGTCCGATAAGCCGCGGATCGTCATTACCTCTTTCGTGGAACACGGCCAGCATGGCGACCGCTCGGCCGCCTATGTTGCCCGCGACATCCTGACCTGGTACCGGGACAACCGCCTGGCGACCCAGGAAGCTTTTGACACGGGGCAATAGATTTGGTAAAATAAGGAACTATGGAAAAGATCATACTTGAGGCCAAACCAAGGGAAGAGATAGGGAAAAAACTTAAAGGGTTGCGCCGCCAGGGACTGGTCCCGGCGGTCGTCTATGGTAAAAAGATCAAAGCACTGGCGCTGGCCATTGACGGCAAGAGTTTTATCAAGCAAATTTTAAGGTCCGTGGCGGGGCGGAACGCGATCGTCACCCTTAAGGTCGCCGGCGGCAAGGTCAAAGATATCTCCGTCCTGACCCAAGAAGTGCAGATGAACCCGTTGACCGACGAGATACTCCATGTTGATTTCCGCCACATCGTTATGGATGAGGCGATCCGGACCCGGGTCCGGATCGAGCTGACCGGCATCCCGCTCGGCGTCAAAGAGACCGGCGGTGTCCTGGTCCACGGTTTGCGCGAGGTGGAAGTGGAATGTCTGCCGGGTAACATCCCTGATAAGTTCCTGATCGACGTTTCGGCCTTGAACATTAACGATTCCCTCCACGTCAGCGACCTGGCGATCACGGCCAAGGTCAAGGTCCTTACCACCCCGACCGAAATGATCGCCAATTGTTCGCCGCCGACCAAGGAAGAGGTGGTGGCGGCCCCGATCCCGACGCCGGCCGAAGTGGCCGCGGCGGCGACCGAGGGGGCGGCGGCAGTGGCGGACGAGAAGGTCAAGGAAAAATCGGCGCCAGGCGCTCCGCCAGCCAAGGTTGAAGGCCAACCGGCCAAAAAGTAACGGCACTTTATTATGGGTGAGTTTCAAGCGGAAGGGGGTGGAATCCACCCCGGAAAACCTATCATTTGGCCGACTAGCAAGCCGACCTCCGTGACCAGTTCTTCCCAGGCGGAAACCACCGGCTCGGCCAGAAATGTCCCCGCCCAGAGCTCCCCGGCCTCCGCGGCGTCCAAGGCCGCCCCGACCCAGCAAGCCCAGGCCGGAGCCCAGGCCACCGTGGCTGGTAAGCCGGCCGCGACCATTGCCCGCGCCTTAACGGTTGAAGACCTCCGTTCCCATCTTCTTAGTTTACAACTCGAGCCAAGCGACGCCAATACGCAGCTGGCTTCTCTCATGGTCCGCAACGGGCTGGAAATATCCCGCTCGAATTTCGTCAAGATCATGACCATGCTCCAGGGGAGCGATAAATCACAGACGATGCAGGAAGCGGCCATCGTCCTGCTGATGAAAGGGATCGACTCCCCGGCCGCGGCCAAAATGCTCGGCGGGGTGATGTCGGAAAACCCGGCGCTGGCGGCGCAGCTCTCTTCCCTGCAGTCGGCGCTGGGCAACCTGTCGTCGGCCCTGGGGGCTGGGAAGGCGTTGATGGATCCGTCCCTGCTGGCCCAATTGACCGCGCTGCTCGCCCAGGTCGACGAATCTTTTCAAAACGTCTCCAATAAATTTTCCGGTAAAGGGGAGCTCTTCAAGCAGATCGGCGCCTTGAACGATGTTCGCGCCCTCAAAGCGCTCCTCCAGGGTTTAAAGGAAAAAGCGCCGGCCAAGGGTTCTCCGGAAGCCCAGGCTTTGGCCAGCGCCATGGCGGAAGTGTCGGGGAAACTGGACAGCCTCCAGCAAAATCTTATCGCCCAGGCGATCCTGTCCCAAAAAGGGCGCCAGGAGGTCAATTACCATTATCAGCAGATCCCCAACGCCATGACCACGCCCCATACGACCTTCGAGATCGTCGTCAAACGCCAGGGTGAGGGGAAAGAGGCCCAGGTCGATCCCCGCAACACGCAGGTGGTCATTGCCATGGAAACCACGCAGTTGGGTAAGATGGTTATCACCATGATCGTTAAAGACAACAAGGTCTATGTGGTCTTCGTCTTTAATGAGAAGGAGTACGGTGATGAGGGGCGGAGCCTGATCGCCAAGCAGTACGGCGAGTTCCAGCAGAAGCTGGCCGATAAGAATTTTCTGATCACGGGGTATCAGGTCAAGGTCGACCCGGCGCTCTGCAAGATCCGCCCGTACCTCATCCCGATACTGGCCAACCTTGATGAGGTCATGAGAAAGATCGATCTTGAGGCATAAATAATGGCAGAACAGCGAATACCCGGACCGGGTGAAGAATTGGCCGACGACAAAGACAAGGCGGCGCCGGCCAGGAAGGCGGCGATCGCCATCAGATACGATGTTGACCGGGACAAGGCGCCGCTGGTGATCGCTTCCGGCCGCGGCCCGGTCGCTGATGAGATCTTGCGGATAGCCGATGAGAACAAGATCCCGTTATACGAAGACCCGGAACTGGCCAAGCTCCTGTCCAAACTGGAGCTGGACGTGGAAATACCACCGGAAATGTACACGCTGGTTGCCGAGGTCCTGTTTTTCGTTTACAAGCTCGACCGGATGGCGGAAAAGCGGGAAAAAGTCGTCAGCCGCCTGAAAGAAGAAGAAAAAGAGAAATTTCGGCCGTGACCAGAGCGCGACCGGCCTGACCACGGGTATATTCCTGCTTATTAGTCGACATCGTAGGTGACGCTGACATTGCCGCGCACTTCCACCAGGCCGGGGGAGACCGGCGTGTTCTCGCCGGCCACGCTCATCGCCCGGACCACCTGGTTGCTGGGCGGCAGAACGGCCGCGCCGCTTTCAATTATGCTCTTGATCCCTCGAAGCTTGAGATTGGCGGCCTGGGCGATCGCCAGCGCTTTAGCCGCGGCGTCTTTGACCGCTCCTTCCAGCGCCAGCCGTTTGGCGGCCGCGTCGTCTTTCCGGAAGAAAGATATTCCCTGGACATTGTTCGCGCCGGCGTTAATCCCGAAGTCGATCACCCGGGAGATCTTGGCCAGGTCCTCGATCACGACATTGACCTGGTTGGCGCAGCGATAACCGACGGTCCTCGGGGGCTGGTTCTGTTCGTACTTCGTTTCCGCCCAAATATTGTAGCCGGAGGTTTGGACCTTCTCGGCCGGGATCCCGAGTTTGGCGATAGCCGCGGCGATTTTTTGCATGACGGCGGCATTGTCGCTTTGCGCTTCCTGGGCGAGCTTGCGGCTGACCTCAACCCCGAGCCGCACTATGGCCGTGTCGGGCGTGGTCTGGACCTGGCCGGTCCCGGTGACCACCAGCACTTTATCCGCTCGGAGCAGGGCGCCCGAAGCGGTTGAGGCCGCCAGAGCGCAGAATAGCCCGAACACCAATATTTTTTTCATGACGATTACCCCCTATTGGTCGTCGATTATAGCATTGCGATACCGGCTTGACAACCTGCCGGCAAAGGGTAGAATTAAAGAGAAGAAATGCGCGGACAATTATGCGTCGGTCTTATTCTCCTGTTATTGCTGGCCGGCCCGGGCCTGGCCCAGAAAAAACCTGTCGCCAAGCCGGCCGTCAAAGCGTCGTTCACTAAAGCCCAGGCTGGAATAAAACAACTGCAAAAACAGATCTCGGTCTTGAAAGCGCGCCTGGCCAAGGCCAAGAAAAAACAACTGAAGGCCGATATCCTGGATAAGATAGATCTGCTCCAGGCCAAACTGGCCAAACTTAAGGCCAAGATCGCTCCCCAGAAAAAAAGCTTGCAGAAACCGATCACCCGCCGGGCGGCGACCGACGCGCTAGCCAGCCTCGAAGCCGGCCCGGAAGAACAGGTCCACTCTTCGCCCGAGGCCGAGGTCAAGCCGCGCTCCCGTTTCCGCCATGAGGTCGGCGTGACTTATGGTTTTTTTGCCGGGCTGACCAGCGTCCTGGGTGAGGTCAGGGTCCCTTTGCGGATCGTTTTCGGCCCAGCGACGGTCAATTTCCGGCTGGCGACCGGGCTGGCCCAGGGCCGCGTCGATGGCCGGCGCTTCGTCCCGGTCAACCTTGACCTGATCTTTAGTTTCCCCCCCGGCTGGTTTACCGGTGTTGAGAATTACCTCGGTTGCGGCCTTAATTATGTCGCCCTGACCAGCGGGATGAAGCAGGGGACTGTCGGCGGTGAGGTGTACTATGGAGTGGAGAGCGAAGGTTTTGGCGGGACGGTTTATGGCGAATTGGGTTATGCGATCGTCCAGACCGGTTTTTCCCCGAGCTATAAGGGGATGACGGTCCTGCTGGGGTATCGCCTGACCTTTGGTAATTAATTGCAACAATCCTTGACAGAAAAGGCTCGACTGTTATAATTCTAAGTATAAGGAGGTGAAAAATTACAATGAAAAGATTAGTAGGTTTATTTGTTTTGTTGGCGTTCTTTGTCGGTGTTGCGGGAGTCTACTCTTCAGATGCTGCGGCCGTTGTTAAAAAGAAGGTCGTTGCCAAGAAGAAAGTGGTTAAGAAGAAAGTGGTTAAGAAGGTGGTCAAGAAGGCCGTGAAAAAGGCTTCTCCGGCCAAAGCCATGCCGGCTCCTATCGCACCGCCGCCACCGCCAGTCGCTCCTGTTCCGCCAGCCCCGGTCGTCGTTAAGCCGGCCGCTTCCGCTGGATTGTTCGGAATGGGGCTCAACACTTCTCTCTCCGGTCTGTATATCAGCACTGGAAAGGGATCGCTCTCCGGTTCCATCGGGGCGATGGGCAACCTGGTGTTGGATGACTTTATCGGTCTTGGGCCCATGGTTGGCCTGTCGGCCAATGCCGTGAAGTTCAAGGTTGGTACAGGTTATGTCATGGGTGGAGGAGGCTTAAAGGCTGTCCCAGTCTACGGCGGCGGCATCATTAGTTTGCCGGCGGAGTGGATGGGTGGTCTTGATAGCTATCTGACAGGTGGATTGAACTACGTTGTCTATGGCAACGGCCAGACCAGCGGCAAGATCGGTGGAGATGCCAAATATGGCATCAGGGCTGACCTCGGCCTTGGTCTCGGGAAGACCGGATTTGAGATCGGATACAGTGTTGTCCGCTCGAACACCGTCACTTCCAAGGGTATCAGTCTAACAGTTTCCCAGCCGATCGTTCTATAAAGAGCAGGGGCCCGAACTTTAAAGATAACTTGGATACTTTAAAGGGAGGGTCCCTCTCTTTTTTTCTGCTATATTATTTTACCGAAAAACAGAATAAGGCTTGACATACAAGGGATAAAGCGCATGCTTAATATAGTAAAACTAGGGGATGTGAAATATAATTCACTGTAGTCAAACGTTGATCTTCGCCCGTTAATATTTTGCAAGGAGGGAATATGAAAAAAACGACAATTTCCCTGGTCGCGTTTATGGTGCTTCTTTTGGGATCGAGTTGCCTGGCGTTCCAACCGGCCGTTATTGGCGGGATAAGGGACGGTTTGGCGTTGGGGTTAATGGCGGAAAGCGGCCTCACGAACGGTGCCACGTTAAGATATGGTTTTGAAGCCAATACGTCCAATACGCCGGGTATTCTCTTTATCGGCGGAAAATGGTTTCTGACCAATATCAGGGGCGGATCCCCGATGTCCATGAGCGGCGGCCTGGTCGGTTATCTGGGAGATCATTCCACCGCCGGCCCTTATATTTCCCTTATTTTTGATCGGCTTTTTGAGGTTACACCTTTGTTCCTGGAAGTTGGGATAGATGTGGTTAAATCCGGCAGACTGCAGTTCCAGGTGGGATATTATTTCTAAGGAGGAAATGAACATGAAGAAATGTCTTTATGGTTTATTTGGATCTGTTTTGATTTTTGCGCTCGTGGTTGGCGGGTTCGCGGGGACGGCTCAGGCGGAGGTCAATGTTAACATTAATATAGGTCCCCCTCCCATCGTCGTGTCGGAGCCTCCGGCTGTGGTCATGATGCCGCAGTACGGCATCTATTTTGTGCCGGGGATCAGTTTTGATGTCTTCTTCTATAACGGCTACTGGTGGTCCCCGCGAGGCGATCGCTGGTATCGGTCAAGCCAGTACCGGGGGCCGTGGGGCATTGTGCAACGCAGCTATGTTCCCGGGTATTTGTTCAAAGTACCAAAGAATTACCGCGCGGTCTATAAGAATGAGAGCCCTATTAATTACAAGCAGTGGAAAAATAATTACGGGCAGTCGAAAAAGCAGGGCGGACAGCCGCAAAAACAGGGCCGGAGCAATGAGGGCCGCGGCCGCAAGCATTGAACGACAAAAGGCATCCCGCCGATCCGGTGGATGGCGCACTAAAATTTCTGCTTGACAAGAAATAATGGAATGCCATAATTTCGGTAAATCTCATTGTAGGGGGAAAAATGAAGAGAGTTAAGATGGGCTTCGGGATCCTGCTTCTGGTTTTTGCGTTTGGTCTGGGGATCGTGATGAGCGGGTGTGACGTTCTCGTTCCGCCGGATGCGACCGCCACCACGTCAACTACCACAACAACATTGCCGGACACTACCGCGCCCACCGTGAGTTCCACAAACCCGGCTGATCTTGCCACCGGTGTGCCCATCAACCGGAACATCACCGCCACCTTCAGTGAGGCGATGGACCCGGCAACGATCACCACCGCAACCTTTACCTTAACGGATGGGACAACGACTGTTCCCTGCGCTGTGACGTATGCGGGCACCGTTGCGATCTTGAACCCAACAAGTGATCTCGCAGTCAATACCACATATGAAGCGACGATCACCACGGGTGCCAAGGATCTGGCAGGCAATGCATTGGCTGTCGCTAAGACATGGACCTTTACAACAGGGGCAACTACAGCGACCGGTCCAGAGCTGGTAAACCTTGGAACAGCCGGCAGTTTTGTGATTTTATCAAAGTCAGGGATCTCAACGACTGGGACGACTACGATTGTTGGAGATATTGGAGTTAGTCCAGCCGCTGCAAGTTACATCACTGGATTTGGATTAGCAATGGATAGCACGAATACATTTTCGACATCATCTCTATCGCCCGGATATAAGGTTTATGCGGCCGACTATACTCCCCCAACTCCAGCTAAAATGACTACGGCTGTAAGTGACATGGAGCTCGCGTACACCGACGCAGCTGGACGGGCATTGCCTGATCAGACTGAACTGGGCGCCGGAGATATTACTTCGATGACACTTGCTCCCGGTCTCTATAAATGGGGGACAGGGGTACTAATATCTGCTGCTGGTGTTACTCTCTCTGGCGGCGCCAACGATGTCTGGATCTTCCAGATAGCACAAAATCTCACCGTGGCCAACGGTGCCATTATTACTCTCTCGGGTGGCGCACAGGCCAAGAACATCTTTTGGCAGGTTGCCGGCAAAGCGACACTTGGAACGACGTCTAATTTCAAGGGAAATATATTGTGCCAAACGCTGATTGAGCTGCAGACCGGCGCGACACTGAACGGTAGAGCGCTATCACAGACCGCGGTTACACTAGACGCCAATCCCGTGACTCAGCCATAGGCTGAGGGACGGTAAGAACGGGGACCCGATCCTTAATCCTGAACAAAAGGGAGGTGAAAAATAATGAAGAAAGTAATTATATTTTTTGTGGTCATGGCTTTCATGGCTTCAGTGGCCAGCGTTGCTTTTGGCCGGACGATAGATGAGGAAAAACAAGCGGTCAGGGATTACCTGAAGGTGATCGACGTGAAGATAGTCAAGGCTCGGAATGCTAAACAGACAGTTAAGCTGTCTATTTTGAAAGCTGACAAAGCCGCGACTCTGGCCCGCTGGAATAAGCTGAAAGCTTCGCTGGAAGTCGCGCCACCGCCAGTCGCTCCTGTTCCGCCAGCCTCGGTCGTCGTTAAGCCGGCCGCTTCCGCTGGATTGTTCGGAATGGGGCTCAACACTTCTCTCTCCGGTCTGTATATCAGCACTGGAAAGGGATCGCTCTCCGGTTCCATCGGGGCGATGGGCAACCTGGTGTTGGATGACTTTATCGGTCTTGGGCCCATGGTTGGCCTGTCGGCCAATGCCGTGAAGTTCAAGGTTGGTACAGGTTATGTCATGGGTGGAGGAGGCTTAAAGGCTGTCCCAGTCTACGGCGGCGGCATCATTAGTTTGCCGGCGGAGTGGATGGGTGGTCTCGACAGCTATCTCACTGGTGGGCTGAACTACGTTGCTTATGGCAACGGCCAGACCAGCGGCAAGCTCGGCGGCGATGTCTATTTTGGCATCAATGCTGACCTCGGCCTCGGGTTAGGGAAGACCGGATTTGAGATCGGATACAATGTTGTCCGCTCGAACACCGTCACTTCCAAGGGTATCAGTCTCTCAGTTTGCCAGCCGATCGTTCTATAAAGAGCAGGGGCCCGAACTTTAAAGATAACTTGGATACTTTAAAGGGAGGGTCCCTCTCTTTTATCAGCCTAATTCGTAGAGAATATTGGCGATCGTGGCTAGTCCGGCGGTTTCTGTCCTCATGATCCGTTTACCCAAACTGACCGAGATAAAACCTGCTTGCCTGGCAGACTCGACTTCTTCCTTCGTAAAACCACCCTCGGGCCCGATCAGAAAGACGATAGACGATGGACGATGGACGGTAAGAACTGATTTTAAGCTATTTTCTTTTTCGCTCTCCCACGGGATCAAGGCGAGATCAAATTGATCTTTCAGCTTAAGTACCTCGGCAAACTTCGTCGAGTCAGATATTTCCGGGATAACGGCGCGGCCGGACTGTTCGGCCGCTTCTTTAGCCAGCTTGCGCCAGCGCTCCAGCTTAACTCCCTGGGCGATCGTCCGCGAGGTCAGCATCGGGATGATCCGGCTAACCCCCAACTCGGTGCATTTCTCGACGATAAAATCCATCTTAGAGGCTTTGGGCAAAGCTTGGGCGAGAGTTATCAGGGTTTGCGGTTCGCTCTCGGCCGGGTGCGAACTGATCACCTGGCAGGTGACCCTGTCCGGGGTGAGGGTTTCGATCCTGGCCGCGTGGACCAGGCCGGAGCCATCCAGCAATTCGAGCTCGTCATTCGGTTTCAGGCGAAGGACGTCGCGCAGGTAATGGACATCGGAGCCAATGATGTCGGGAAAGTGTTCCGGTGAAACAAAGACCCTAGGCATGATCGAAGTTTCTCAACAGCTCTTCCTGTTGCCTGGTGATCTTGGCCGGGATGACGACCTCGATCTGGACGTAGAGGTCGCCGCGGCTGTTCCGGCCGAGATGGGGGACCCCTTTTTCCTTGAGCTTGAAAGTGGAGTTCGGTTGGGTCCCGGCCGGGACCTTGAGTACCGTCTTGCCGGAGAGGGTCGGGACAACGATCTCGTCGCCCAGGATCGCCTGGCGGAAGGTGATCGCCTGGCGATGGTAGAGGTTGGCGCCGTCGCGGTTGAACAGCGGATGCTGTTCAACCGTGATAAAGGCGTAGAGGTCACCGGGTGGCCCGCCAGTGTCACCGGCGTTGCCGGCGCCGGCGACGCGCAGGCGGTAACCGGAATCGATCCCGGCGGGGACCTTTAACCTAACGACATGTTTTTTCTTTTCGCGGCCTGATCCGCCGCAGGTTGGACAGGGTGATTTGATCGTCTGGCCGGTTCCGCGGCAGGCCGGGCAGGGGACGATCTGGGTAAAGTTGCCGAGGAATGTTCGCTGGTTCTTTCTGACCTGGCCGGCCCCGTTACAGGCGGTGCATTTGACCGGCGCCGTTCCCGGTTTAGCGCCGCTCCCTTTGCAGGCCGAGCAGGCGGTATAGTGGAGAACATCGAGGTCTTTGTCGAAACCGGTGGCCGCCTGTTCGAGGGTGATCTTGAGATCGTAACGGAGATCTTCGCCGCGCTGTGGGCCGGAGCGCTGGCCGCCCCGCTGGCCGCCGAAGAACATGTCAAAGAGGTCGCCGAACTCGCCAAACCCTGCCGCTCCGCCAAAATCAAAACCTTCGAAACCGCCGCCGCCGGCCCCGGCCGGTCCGGCCTGGCCGTAGTAATCATACTGCGACCGTTTCTGCGGGTCGGAGAGGAGCTGATAGGCGCCGTTGATCTCTTTGAACTTGTCGGCCGAGCCCGCTTCCTTATTGACGTCGGGATGGTATTTGCGGGCCAGGTTGCGGTAAGCCCGTTTGATCTCCTCTTGCGAGGCTGTTTTGCCTACACCGAGTATTTCGTAGGGGTCACGCTTCATGGCGCCGTTTCAGCGTCGATCGTTTTTTCGTCATCGTTCGTGGTTCGTGTTTCGTCTTTCGGGCCGGGGGCCGGTTCGGCTTCTTTATAAATCTTGGCCGACATCTCGTAGACCTCTTTCTGGAGGTTCTCGAGGGACTTCTTGATCGCTTCGGCGTCAGTTCCAGCCAGCGTCTGGCGGGTTTCGGCGATCGCCTTCTCGACCTTCTCTTTGGTCGGTGCGTCGACCTTGTCACCGGCCTCTTTTAAGGTCTTTTCCGCGGAGTAGGCCATGGCATCGGCCTGGTTGCGGGTGTCGACTTCTTCCCGTTTTTTCTTATCCTCGGCTTCGTGCGCCTCGGCGGTCTTCTTCATCTTCTCGATCTCGTCCTTGGACAGGCCGGATGAGGCGGTGATGGTGATCTTCTGCTCTTTGCCGGTCCCTTTATCCTTGGCCCGGACATTGAGGATCCCGTTGGCGTCAATATCAAAGGTTACTTCGACTTGGGGGATGCCGCGCGGCGCCGGCGGGATCCCGTCGAGATGGAAGCGGCCGAGCGTCCGGTTATCTGCGGCCATCGGCCGTTCCCCTTGGAGAATATGGACTTCGACCGAGGTTTGCCCGTCAGCCGCGGTCGAAAAGACCTGGCTTTTTTCATAAGGGATGGTGGTATTCCGCTCGACCAATGGGGTCATGACGCTCCCCAGGGTCTCGATCCCGAGGGTCAAGGGGGTGACATCAAGCAGGACCATTTCCTTCGAAGTCTCGCCGGACATGATCCCGCCCTGGATGGCCGCGCCGAGCGCGACCACTTCATCCGGATTGACCCCTTTGTGCGGTTCTTTGCCGAAGAAGGCTTTAACCGTTTCCTGAACTTTAGGCATTCTGGTCATGCCGCCGACCAGGATGACCTCGTTGATCTGGTTGGCCTTGAGGCCAGCGTCGGCGAGCGCTTGTTTGCACGGAGCGATCGACCGCTCGATCAGGTCGCCGACCAGCTGTTCCAGCTTGGACCGGGTCAGCTTGATGACCAGGTGCTTGGGGCCGGAAGCATCAGCGGTCAGGAAGGGGAGGTTGATCTCGGTTTCCACGGCGGTGGAGAGCTCGCATTTGGCTTTTTCGGCCGATTCCTTGAGCCGCTGCATTGCCAGCCGGTCTTTACCCAGGTCGATCCCCTGGTCTTTCTTGAACTCGTCGAGCAGCCACTTCATGATGTGCTGGTCAAAATCATCGCCGCCGAGATGGGTGTCGCCGTTGGTCGCCAGGACTTCGATCGAGCCTTCCATGATATCAAGGACCGAGACGTCAAAAGTTCCGCCGCCAAGATCGAACACCGCGACCTTTTCCTCTTTCTTTTTTTCAATGCCGTAAGCCAGGGAAGCGGCGGTCGGTTCGTTAATGATCCGGACGACCTCGAGGCCGGCGATGGTGCCGGCGTCCTTGGTCGCCTGGCGCTGGCTGTCGTTAAAATATGCCGGGACGGTGATGACCGCTTTCTTGACCTGCTCGCCGAGAAAATCCTCGGCCGACTGTTTCATCTTTTGCAGGATCATGGCCGAGATCTCCGGCGGGGTGTGATCTTTCTCGTCAATCTTGATCTTAACTTCGTCTTTGCTCCCTTTAACCACCCGATAGGGGACATACTTTAGCTCGCCGCCGACCTCGTCGAACCGCCGCCCCATAAATCTTTTGATTGAGGAGATAGTATGCTCCGGATTAGTGATCGACTGTCTTTTTGCCACTTGGCCGACGACCCGGGCCCCGTCCTTGAGGAAAGCGACGATCGATGGGGTGGTCCGGCCTCCCTCCGAGTTCGGGATGACGGTCGCTTCTCCCCCCATCATTACCGCCACGCAACTGTTAGTTGTCCCCAGATCTATCCCAATGATCTTTTCCTGTGCCATTTCTTTACTCCCCCTTATCCTTTATTAATGTCAAATGTCCAATGACAAATGTCAAATTGATGTGTCGCTGCGCGACGTTATTAAAATGATATGCCGAAGGCATACCTTCATTTGTCATTTTTAATTGGTCATTTGTCATTGTTTCTTTTCTCTTGCTTTGTTAATGATTGCGCTAAGAACACGCTTCAATTCTTCCGCCTCATTAATTAAACTATCCAATTCAACAATATTATCTTTATGTATCAATTCCGCCTTCTTAATTAGCTGTAGCCAATAATGCGTTTCCCTTGCTTCTTTCCTAGCAATCGTTACTTTATTAATAAAATCGGCTTTCGACGAAGCGCCATCCGCTTCTTCCATATTCGCCCCAATCGATGTCCCGGAACGGATCAATTGCTTAACCAAAACCGCCCCCGCTGCCGATTTCGGTAACTTATCAGCAAACTTTATTATCCTGACCGCAAATTCCAGTGCTCTATCCTGAATTTGCATTATTTAATCCACGTAACATAAATCAACCCAAATGTGGCTAGTGTGAGTGCTCCCGCCAAAACAACCTGCCAAAACGTAAGTTGACCTTGAGATTTAGCTGTTTTCTCGTTTGAATTAGCTAAATTGCCTATTGAACCTATCAAAGCCAAGATTCTGTCATCGTTTTCTTCTCGTTTTTTCATCTCAAGAACATGTTGAGCATATCTCGACTTCTCTGAATCCATTGCCCCGTAATAGCTGAACGCAAGGTTTTCCCCCAATTCTTTTATTGTCAATGAATCTATTTTTATTTTTGATTCTTCATTTAACATAAGCTTGTTGTTGATTTCCGATTAGAATAATGTCGCCGCAGGCGACACCTTCATTTGACATTTGTCATTGGACATTTGACATTCAACGCGACATTGGACATTTGTCATTTCTTGCTGACGATCACCATAGACGGCCGGATAACCCGCCCGTGCAAGGTGTAACCTTTTTGCATCTCTTCAATGATAACATTCTCCGGGCCGTGGTGCTCTTTCTGTAAAATTGCTTCGTGTAAATTTGGGTCGTAAACTTTGCCGACCGCTTCGATCACTTTGACCCCGTGTTTGGTTAAGACGTCCTCGAGCTGGCGTTTGATCAGGGCAAGCCCTTTGGTCAGCTCTTCCCCGGCCTTCATCTTGGCGGCCGCGTCGAGCGCCCGGCTAAAGCCGTCGAGGACGGGGAGGGTGTCGCTGATCAGCGTTTCGTTGGCGAACTGAACGAACTGTTCCCGCTCGAGCAAAGAGCGCTTCTTGAAGTTATCAAGATCGGCCATTGCCCGGAGCATCCTATTCTTCCCCTCGGCTACCTGCTCCTTCATCAGCTCGAGCTCGCTTTTTTCTGGCGGCAGTTCCGGCTTAATTTCTTCCAACTCTTCAGTCATTATGTCCCTCCAATAAAACTTCCAGGCGTCGGGAGATGCTTTCCAAAATAGTGGCGGTCCGGGCGTAGCTCATCCGGGTCGGTCCGATGACGCCGAGCCCGCCGGTCACTTTGTTGACTTTATACGAGGCCATGACCACGCTGCAGTCCTTAACTTCCTTAAAAGTATTCTCCGCGCCGATCTTGATGGTGATCCCTTTTTCGGTCGTGTATTCCTTGACCATGTTGGCCATCAGGTCCTCTTCTTCCAGTGTTTCAAAAATGCGCCGGGAGAGTTTGACGTCGGAATACTCCGGTTGCTTGAGCATATGGGCGAAACCACCGGCATAGACCCGCTGCTTGTCCTGCAGGGTGGCGATGACCGAGGCATAGTCGAGCAGGTGGGAGAGTACCTTGAGGGTCTGGTGCATGGTATCTTCCAGGTCATCGTGGATCTCTTTCAACCCTTCGTGAATGACCTCTTCTTCCTTGACCGTCAACTGGCGAGATTTCATCATGTGATCGACATAAAAGCGATAGCCGAGGTCGGTCGGGACCCGCCCGGCCGAAGTGTGCGGCTGGACGATCATCCCGAGCGCTTCCAGGTCGGCCATTTCGTTGCGGATGGTGGCGGGGGAAAGATCGGGCATGTAAGCGCGCCAGATAGTGCGCGAGCCGACCGGTTCGGCTGTGTGCAGATAATCCCGGACGATCGCCTCTAAAATACGTTTTTTACGGTCATCTAATTCTAACTTAGCCGGCATTAGCACTCTCTCCTTTGGAGTGCTAATTATAACAAGTTTATTGTATAAGTGTCAAGAGGGCGGATTTGATGAAATTCCAGATTGAAAATGATGATAATCTCATTAGCAGGAGGCTGATGAAGTGGACGTTAAATTTCCCGTGTCTTCTTACAGAAAACTATTTGATTACCGATGTTTTATGGCGGCAGGTCATTCGCCGGCAGTCGGCGTGCAGCTAAAGGCGGAATTTGTTAAACCGGGCAGGCCACAAGTCATCAAGACGATCCTTCTGGTTGATGATGACCCCAATTATTTGAAAAGTGCGCAACAGCTGCTGAGAGATTACAATGTTAAAGTTGTAGCGGTTGATCCGGGTCTCCCAATAAGAGAGCAGGGACTTAAACTCGTTGCTGAACACAATCCGGAATTGGTTGTTATGGATGGGCAGATGTTCAACACCTCGGGCCCGGAATTAGTAAAGGAATTAAGAGATTTGAAATATAAGGGTTATATTGCAGCCAATTCAGCCAGCGGTAAGAAGAACAAAGAGATGATGGGGGTGGGAGCGGATTTTGTTATACCAGGAAAAGGATTCTTCAATTTCTTGGGATATTTGAAGGCCTAAGGCTTATACGAACTTCTCGAAGACCAGATTGCCCAGATATAGACCTTGCCGGGTTAGTTTATAATTCCCCTTTTCCTCGGTTAACAAGCCGTCTTTTATCAGTTCAGCGACTTGAGCCTCAAAGCCTTTAAATTTCTTAATTGACAAACCGTCCAGGAGGCGGAGGCCGAGGAAGATCGTTTCGCGTTGGTCGGCAGTCGAACCTGGAAACCTGCGACTAAACGTCGCGGTTTCCAGGTATTTTTCGATACAGTTTGGATTAGACCAGCGCTGGCCGTTTACATGGGAGTGCGCGCCGGCGCCAATGCCGAGATAATTCTCGTTCCGCCAGTAAACCAAATTGTGCTGACATTCATAACCCGGTTTAGCAAAATTAGAGATCTCATAATGTTTGTAGCCGTGAGCGGCCAGTTCTTCGATGGCATATTCATACATTGCCAGCTCTTCATCTTCGGAAGGGAGACTGAGGCCCTCATCCGCTCTACCAGAACTATGCACCTTCTCTCCCCTCATCCAATGCGCCAAGGAGGCGCACCTTCTCCCAAAGGGAGAAGGTGTTGCGCAAACGGGAATTAAAGGCGAAGTACCCTCTCCCTCTGGGAGAGGGGGGACACTTTGCGTAAGCGGGTGAGGGGGGGAGAAGGTGTTTTGCAAGTCTGCTTGGCTCATTACCCTCTCCCTCTGGGAGAGGGTGCGTCGGTTTGCGGCAGCGGGTGAGGGCTCTTTGAACCTTTCCCAGAAAGGTGTTCCCTCTTCAATTTGTAAATTATAAGTTGAAAGATGTTCTGGTTTTAGCGCGATCGCCGTGGCCAGATCGCGTTTCCATTCAGCTAAGGTCTGCCCGGGCAGGGCGAAGATCAGATCGAGATTAATATTGTCGAAGCCGGCGTCACGCGCGTCCTGATAAAAACGTTTAGCTGTGGCGGAGTCATGGATCCGCCCCAGGGTCTTTAGCTGCCGGTCGTTGAACGACTGGACGCCGATCGAGAGACGGTTGATACCGAGTTGTCTAAGGGCTTTTAGCTTGGCTTTGCCGGCAGTTCCTGGATTAGCTTCGATGGAGATCTCTGAATGACTAATGACTAATGACGAATGACTAATGAATGTGGATAATATTTTATCGAAATGCTTTGGTTCGAGCAGGGTCGGGGTCCCGCCGCCGAAGAAGACAGTAGAACACGGAACATAGAGCACAGAACACCGGGACTCGAATTCTCGGATCATCGTCTCAACATACTCGTCAATGAAATTTTCCTTCCCGGCATAAGAAACGAAATCACAGTAGTTGCACTTTTGTTTGCAAAAGGGGATGTGGACGTAGAGCGAGGCGGTCATTGCCCGATGCGCAGGACGGCGAGGAATGCTTCCTGGGGGATCTCGACCCGGCCGATCAGCTTCATCTTCTTTTTCCCCTCTTTCTGTTTTTCCAGGAGCTTCCGCTTGCGGGTGATGTCGCCGCCGTAGCATTTGGCCAGCACATCCTTGCGCCGGGCGCGGATCGTCTCGCGGGCGATCACTTTGCCGCCGATCGCCGCCTGGATCGGGACAGAGAACTGATGCTGGGGGATCTCCTCGACCAACCGCTCGGTCAGCTTCTTGCCGTAGTAGTAGGCGCGGTCGCGGTGGACGATGAAGGAGAGAGCGTCGACCAGCTCCCCGTTGATCAGGATATCGAGTTTGACGAGGTCAGAAGGCCGGAAACCGATCTGCTCGTAATCCATCGAGGCGTAACCTTTGGTCACCGATTTAAGCAGATCGTGGAACTCGATGATCACTTCGGCCAGCGGTATTTCATAAGTGGCCACGGCCCGGGTCGGGTCGAGATATTCCAGGTTGATGAAGGTCCCCCGTTTTTCCGTGGCCAGGGTCATGACCGAGCCGACGTACTCGGCCGGGGTGAAGATGCTCACTTTCAAATACGGTTCCTCGATCGATTCGATCGCCGACACATCGGGAAGCTTGGTCGGGTTGTCAATGAACAGGGTCTTTTTGTTATGCAAATTTACTTTATAGACGACGTTCGGGGTGGTGGCGATCAGCCCAATATTAAATTCCCTGGTCAGCCGCTGCTGGGTTATTTCCAGATGGAGGAGGCCGAGAAAACCGCAGCGGAAACCAAAGCCGAGTGCCGCCGAGGTTTCCGGTTCATAAAAAAGGGCGGCGTCGTTAAGCTGCAGCTTTTCGATCGATTCCTTGAGGAGCTTATAATCTTCGCCGTTGATCGGATAAAAACCGCAGAAGACCATCGGCTTGATCTTCTTATAGCCGGGGAGGGCAGTGGTGGCCTGCCGCTTGATATTGGTCACGGTGTCGCCGACGTGCGCGTCAGAGATGGTTTTGATATTGCCGATCAGATAGCCGACCTCGCCGGCGGAGAGAGTGTCGCGCGGGATCAGGTCGAGCCGGAGGGTGCCGATCTCCAGGGCCTCAAAATCCTTGCCGGTCCCCATTAACAGGATCTTGTCCCCCTTATTTAACGTGCCGTTGACGATCCGGATATAGATGATCACGCCGCGGTAGGGGTCGTAATGGGAATCAAAGATCAAAGCTTGCAGCGGCGCGTCGGGATCGCCCAGCGGAGCGGGGACCCGTTTGATCACCGCGTCAATGATCTCGCCGATGCCGCGCCCCTCCTTGGCCGAAGCGAGCAAGATATCCTCGGACTTGAAGCCGAGGGTGTTGATCAGCTCGTTCCGGGCCATTTCCACCTCGGCGCCGGGGAGGTCGATCTTGTTGATGATCGGGATGATGGTCAGTTTATTGTTCAAGGCGAGGTGGTAGTTGGCGAGGGTCTGCGCCTCGATCCCCTGGGTGGCGTCGACCAGGAGGAGGGCTCCTTCGCAGGCGGCCAGGGAGCGCGAGACTTCGTAAGAAAAATCAACGTGGCCCGGCGTATCGATCAGGTTAAGAATATAGTTTTGGTATTCCATCCTGATCGCCTGCGCCTTGATGGTGATACCGCGTTCCCGTTCCAGGTCCATCGTGTCGAGGACCTGGGCGCGCATATCGCGTTTGGCGATCGTGTGGGTGAAGTCGAGCAGGCGGTCGGCCAGCGTCGACTTACCGTGATCGATGTGGGCGATGATGGAAAAGTTCCTGATCCGGTTAAGCATTATTATTTCATTTTATCATAATTAATCGAAGTTGACAGGTTTGATGTTATCGGCGATAATAAACGCAAGCATGAAACAGCTTTTTTTCCCGCTGTTAGCCGTCGTTTTATGCGGTTCGACAGCCATGGCCGCGCTTGACTTGAGCGAGATCGGTGTCGGCGCCCGGCCGCTTGGCCTGGGGCGCGCTTATGTTGGCTTGGCCGATGACGCCAATGCTATTTTTACCAATCCAGCCGGGCTGGCCCGCAACAAGAACCTCAACTTGACCAGCATGAGCGGGGCGCTGCTGGGCGACATCAATTACGTCCTGATCGGCGCGGCCAACGAATCACCGCTCGGCAAGTTCGGGGTCGGCTACATTAACGCGGCGGTGACGGCCATTCCGTTGACGCGCCTGGTTGGCTCCGGGCCGAGCCTGGAAGCGCAGCAATATGATTCAACCGATTATGGTTCCAGCCTGGTCCTCTTTTCATATGGGTCCAAGTTAAGCCGCTTCCTGCGCAATGGGGCAGGGCAGAATGTCTCTCTGGGAGCGACCTTGAAGCTCCTCTCGCAAGGTTTTTCCGGCGGCGGCTCGGCGATGCAGAACGCGAACGGGAGCGGGATGGACGCCGATCTCGGGGTCCTCTGGGAAACTAATTCAAAATTAAGCCTTGGTTTAACTCTGCAAAATTTCCTGCCGGCCACTTTTGGCGGGAAGTTTACCTGGCAGAAAAACGGGGTGATCGAAGGGATCCCCTTGATCACGCGGGCCGGCGGGCATTACGCCCTCTGGAGCAATCTAGATCTGATGTGTGATTATGAAAAGAGCCAGGCGGTCGGCCGGCCCGGGGTTTTTCATCTCGGTTCCGAATTCTGGCCGATCGAGACGCTAGCCCTCCGCCTTGGCCTTGACCAGAAACCGCGGGCGACCGAGAGCGGCGTCGGCGTCGATAATAACCTGACGGCCGGCGTCGGTTTCGCTTTTGGCGGTTTTACTTTTGACTACGCCTATCACCAGTTCGGCGAGCTGTCAGAGAACGCCACGCATTTCTTCTCGCTAGGCTACCGCGGGACCGACCGGGAAAAACTGCGGGAGAAGGCCGCTGCCGAGAAGAAGAACCGGCGCTCGACCATCCCCCAGCCGGAGATCGTTGCCAAACCGAAGTTGAAGTCCTTTAGCGACGTGCCTGATGGCTATTGGGCTAAAAAACCGATTGAGTATCTGTCGACCCTGGGGATCATGGGCGGTTATGGCGACAACACTTTCCGGCCGACCCAGGAGCTGACCCGGGGCGAGCTGGCGGTCCTGCTGGTCAAGGCAAAAGGCTTTACCGTCGGCACTGACGTCCGGGTCAGGTTCAAGGACGTGCCGCTGCAAAGTTTTGAAGCCCCCTACATCAGCTTTGCCGTGGAGAGAAAATATATCAACGGTTATCCCGATAAGGCCTTCCGGCCGCAGAATCGCGTTACCCGGGCGGAAGGGGCGATGATTTTGGCCCGTTGGGCGGGGCTTTATCAGAAACCGAAGCTGGCGGCGCGGCCGTTCCCGGACATGCCTGTCGACCATTGGGCCTCGCCGGCCGTAGCCGCGACCAAAACGGCCGGACTATTCGAGTACTTGTCCGGGCAATCGTTCGGCCCGAAACTCAACTTGACCCGGGCGGAAGCGGCTGAGATAATCTCTAAGGCCCCTTTTGCGAAAAAACAGATCGAAAAGCTGATCTCGGGCGGGGAAGAATAGCGCGGATTAAGTTTCCCTTCAAAGGCGGGCGATATGTATCAATACAGCAAACCAAAACCAATCCCCATCAAACTGATTGATTCTGCTGGGTTTGATTTGCGCCAAAAGGCATTTCAGTTCGTTTCCGCTAATCCGAATACAACCGGAGCAGAAAGAGGGAGTGAAGAACAGCAGGGGTTTGGTGCTTTGGCGGAAATAGTTGTACGGAAATATTTAGGAATGCCTGAAATTAATCCAAGCAATCGGCCTTCTTTAGGTTATGATTTTCTGCTTCCAACCGGAATCAAGGTTGATGTTAAATGCAGAGGCGGCACGCTGCCATTTAAAGAGGAATATTTAAGCAACGATGATATTCCAAGAGAAGCAAAACATAATTTTTGGCCAAGGCAAATGAACGATGATCGATTAGATGTAGATATATACTTAATGACACACCTTAAAACCCCTAGTAAAAAAACAAGAAAACTACCTGGGACAAAAAGACAAAAATGGATATTATATATATGTGGTTGGGTTTCGAAAGAAAGGGTTAAACGAGAAGGCGTGTATTTACCTAGAGGCTCATTAACCGAACAAGGCAAGACGTGGTTTACTTATCAAAAGCATGATATTGAATTTTATAATAAAAATTTGAATGGCTTACAAAGCTTAGATGAGTTGCTCAAAATAGACCAATCTGATGTCAATGCTGATATAGCTCGAAAAGGGGATTTGAATCTCACTTCAGTTGATGCGATACGTATTACCTACGACTTGATTGGTCGAGGCATATTGAACAATAAACACTTGGAATATATTAAGAAAAAAGCAAATATAACTAATGAAATTAAGCCGATTTTAAGCTCAAATCAATATTTTCATCTTTTAGAATGGTTTAAAGAGGAAGGTTTAATAACAGACAAAGAATTAGAAAGGGCTGCCCAAATACTGAAAAAAGAACCTTACACGGGTATTTAGGCGAACAATCTGCTGTTTTCGACAGCGGCCTTCCTTTTTGCTTCTTTAATTCTTTTGTTGCAGATTTCAATATAGTCAATATGATGCTTTTTGTGCAAAAATACTTCCTCATTTTTTTCGATACCAATAAACAATCGATCCTCAAGAACGGCTGAAACAAGAAAACTCCCACTGCCGCAAGTATTGTCGAGGATAATGTCTCCTGGTTTTGTAAATGTTTTAATTAGGTATCTGCCTAGCTCGACTGGTTTTTGAGTAGGATGGTGAACAACGCCTTCACTCTCTGCCGTTTTGAAATAAACAACATCTGTGGGATACCGCTGGCCATCACTTTTAACTTTAACAGGCTTAAAATCCCCATAACAGCCTGTCAGCTGATTTTTCCTGAACCCCTTGTTATAAGGCTCTCCGGGAGTCATTTGCGGATTATAATCGGGTTGGTTTTTGTAAAATATGCATATATCCTCGTGCCTCCGAAGCGGTTGTTTCTTTGCATTAAGGAAATTAGTTGGCTTAGATTTTACCCAAATAATCTTATACTTAAATAACCTTGGATTGGATAGGATTAATTGGGCGGTAAACAACCCTTGTGAGGTAAGAACTATAACACCATTATCTTTAATTATTCTTTCATATTCAGTCCATAGTTTATCAAGGGGGATAATGCTGTCCCATTTGTTTTGGGTGTTTCCATAAGGGAGATCACACAGAACCATATTTATTGATTTCGGAGGCATGGTTTTCATTACTTCAAGGCAATCGCCTTGAAGTACTCTGTTCAGGAAATTGTTAATACTTTGATGTTGGGGAGCAGCTAAATTGTTTTCAGGTGAATATCTCATGCCTGGCGACGAATGTTTATCGGACTTAACGATCTCAACAACGACTCCTTGAATATTTACCCTTTGTGGGGAGAATATCATTGGGGGCATAGTTGAGTTAGCTGGTTGAAGTCGAATGTTTTTGTTTTCTTTGTACAGCTTTTTTAGGGTTACTGCTTGATTGTCTATTAAGGCAACAACTTTTTCCCCATTATTGGCCGTTGACTGGCTTTTTACTATAATGATATCGCCATCATTAATGTTTTCATCTGTCATGCTATTGCCAGAAACACGTAGCGCGTAAAACTCACCATTTTGAGTTAATTTTGATTTGGGAATGGCAATTATTTCTTTTTCCTGAATAGCTTCAATGGGTTCACCGGCGGCAATGGTTCCAAGCAAAGGCATACTAATTAACTGTTCATTATCATAAAGACTAATTGCGCGTGGCTGGTTTTCCTTTTTTTTTAGCAATCCAAGCGCTTCCAATGCTTTAACATGATGATGTGCCGTTGATACGGAAGAAAGTTTAAGATGATCCTTGATCTCCTCAAGGGAAGGGGCATACCCTCTCCTAAGTTGATGGTTTTTTATAAAGTCCAGGGTCTGTTTTTGCCTCTTGGTGATCATTTGACCTTCACTTACCTTCGCTTGACTTTCGATTCATTTTCGATTGACCTAATTATACCTGCGTCCTTGCGCGGCAGTCAAGCGATTATTCCTAAGGCGGGCTTGAAAAGCAAGCTAACACAACTTATAATAAGTGAAGCTTGCAAAAAATAAACTAAATTGTTAATGTGAGCGTTCGTTGAGCGAGGAGGGATGGCCGAGCGGCTGATGGCGCTAGTCTTGAAAACTAGTATGCCCGCAAGGGTATCGGAGGTTCAAATCCTCCTCCCTCCGTTTCGACCTTATATTTCGGATTTAGAATTTAGGATTTAGGATTTCGAGCGATAGCGAGCATGGAGGGGTACCCAAGTGGTTCAAGGGGACGGTTTGCTAAACCGTTAGTACCGTAAGGTAGCGAGAGTTCGAATCTCTCCCCCTCCGTTTATTAAGTCTTGAGAGTGAGTGTGAGTAGTTAGTAGTTAGCGGACGACGCTCAAGACTCAAGACGCACACTCACACTAAGTACTATTTATTATGTTTGATTTTGAAAAACTGAAGGTTTATCAGAAGGCCAAGGAAGCACGGAAGCTTCTATTCGCTCTTTTGGCCAACAGCCACCACGTCGATAAAGCCCTTTTTGATCAGCTTAAAAGGGCAGCGCTAAGCATAGTTCTCAATATAGCCGAAGGAACCGGCAAATCGTCAAGCGCCGATAAGAAAAACTTCTTTACTATCGCGCGCGGGTCAACCTACGAGGTAGTCGCGATCATCGACTTGTTATCTGATGATAAAGTGATCAACGAACTGCAACAAAAGGAATTGTATGCCGTGTTTGAAGAGATCTCGAAGATGCTCCTGGGGCTGATCAATTCAATTTAAAAAGTTACATAATACACCTTTCCAACATCCCCTTTAGCTGGTATAATAATTTTTTGAATGATAATTGATAAAGTGACAGTTTCTAAGTTATTAGTTATCGGTTATCGGTTATAAGTTGAGGTTCGCGCGGGCCCGTAGCGTAGTCTGGTTTAACGCGCCTGCCTGTCACGCAGGAGACCGAGGGTTCAAATCCCTTCGGGCCCGTTCTCCTTCGCCCTCGTCCCGACTATTCGTCGGGACTCGTGGCTACGGAGAACAAGTTTAGTTTCTTCTCGTATGTTCTGTCCCGCAGGAGACCGAGGGGTTCTCCCGCCCTCATTAATATATTTTGATATAGTGGAACGGCGGGATCCCGACGTTTCTATTATTTATATATTAATGTCCGTCGGGGAAATCCCTTTGGGCCAGTTTCTTTTATTATGCATTACTATTGTTTGGGTGTATAATTCAATTTGTCAACCATTCAGATTATCGCTAAAGTACTTAGGGTTCGGATTGAAGAACTTTTGAAATAGGGATGGCATAATATGAATAAAAAGCAAACGGTTATATTGTGGATATTAGGTATTTCATCTTCATTCTTTTTTATTTTATTTGGACTATGGAATTCAAACGTTTATTCGTTAGAGGGCCTATTAATAAAACTCCTTATGTTTTTATTTATTGTATTTTTACCATTTACAATTATTTTGGGTATTCTCTTCTATTCCTTTCGTGATAAAAACATTTAAATGAAAAAGAAGGTTATTAAACTTACTATTCCCGGGGATAACCCCTTCGATGTCAAAAAATAATAAAAAGCATTGACAAGAAGGCCATTCAAGAAAAACCTGTTTCTAAAAAGAAAGTAAGAATAGTTGCCGTTCACGGCAGGGCGGGGATTATGCCGGGGATGGGTGGTTGCCCTGAATGGCAAACCATAATGTTTGTGTTCAATATTGCAGAGATAATCAAATTCCTTTTTGATTTATACATAGAGTATCGTATGGTTAGCAAAAATTGTCCTTTTGTTTTTCCATTAATATTTGAGAGCGGGAAACGAAAGGTTAAAATAAATATGCAAAAATCCCTCTCCAAAAAAGATTTCGATAAAATAGTTGACCTCTATATTTAGTTGTCAAGGACCTCTGCAGCGATAAGCCACACTTCTGACTAATGCCCGAAGGATCGAGTGTTAAACGTATTAACAAGGGAAAATTAACGGCTTGTGTCTTTTCGTTGATTCTCTCACTTGTCTGTTTTCTAACAATCTTCTAACAATTAATTTAGAATAGTTGTTTGCTGGGGAAAGCTTGTTGGTTTAAACAGAGACAGGGAAAACGTAAGGGCAAAAATGCGTGGCAAAGGATGGGGAGAAAGAGGATAAATAATAAACTTGACCAGGCTTTCTATTGAAGTATAATCAGGATGTAGTTGAGTGAGTTGGTGGTATTTATTAGGAGGTGCCAATATGAAAAAAACAATTTGTCTTTTTGTCCTTATAATATTAGCTTTAAATATAATCTTTTCAGGCGCAGCTTTAGCACTGGATATGCAATATGGGCAATTAAAGGTGTTATCTAAGGGGCCAGCATGCTACGTGTTTGTAGATGAAGAAAAGTCAGGAGAAACCCCTCTTTTTCTCGAAGAAGTTGTTGCTGGGTCCCATTCAATTAGGGCTGTTGAAACAAAATCACTGAAGACCAAATATGAAAAGCTAGTCGTAATTAAATCCGGAGAGCTAACGACAATAATGGTTGATGATGAGAACTATTCCCCATCAACTAATCAATATTATTCGGGCAGTTCCGACAGAATGTTGTCAAATTTAAGTTTATATAGCTCAGAAAAGAAAGACCCGGGGATATCCGCGCTACTTTCTTTTCTGATTATTGGGGGTGGTCAAGTTGTCAATGGGAATTGGCCGAAAGCAATAGGATCTTGGGTTATTGCTATTGCTTCATACAGTGGGATGACTGCAAAATCCTATAATTATTACGGCACCAGCACTAATAATTCGAGCGGAACTTGGGCATTAGTTTATATTGCCAATTGGTTTTATTGGACTTATGATGCATACGCAGACGCGGACGATCAGAATAAAAAATTGAAAATTAAATATGGCATATCATCATTTAATCAACTTGAAGATAACACTATAAAAATATCCCTATATAATACAACTTGGTAGCACTCAATCGGGGGAATGCTAGGAACTCAGGATTATTCCGACTTTCTTTTTAAGTATTGATAGTTCATTGGGGCTTATTGGAATGACTTCCCAACGAGTTTGATTCTCGTTTATATGTATTTGTTCGATTGGTTCAGTATGTTTCCAGCCCGTTTCGCTGAGGATTTCGATCTCTTTAGCAATTCGCCTGAGTTCATTTATCCTCTCTACTTCTTTATCGGGCAGGATTATTGATGTCCCTTTATGCCCATCGCCAAATGATATGTGTAGACTGTAAAACATTTCTCAGACTCCCTTTGTATAAATATTCATTTTCCCAATTCTTCAAAAACAAGTATGTTGGAATTATAGATATGGAGCAATGAAAATTCAAGGCATTTCTTCTTTTATTTCTGTTTTCTAACAATTTATTTTGAATGGCCCATCCGCATAGTATGCCTATCGAGATCGGTAGGTAGCGTATGAATTACTAGAATAGTATAATCCTATCAAGAGTGGCATATAATTTATGTAGCATAGGGCCATTTTTGTGCATGAAGGGGGAACCATAAGTGAATAGCAAAAATAGCTTAATCTCCCATATTGAAGAACTGATTCGATCGGTTGTAGTAATTGTATTTTTTGTTGGTGGGCTTGGGGGTAGCGTTGTCGCGGCTTATACTGAAGGGAGCTTTTATAAGAATCTTGCTGCAATCTCTTTCCTCCCATATTTTAATATGTTGCTGTGGCAGTGGCCCTGGGGCGGAAGGGTGGAAAACTGGAAAATACCGTTATTTAAATTATTGGGAACTACGCTCTCAGTTGTATTTCTTGTCCTTGTCTTCGTAATCCCTGACTTAGCTATTTCGATTGGTTTATTGGCCGTATCTATTAGTTATATTATCTTCTTCGTCGTTCTTTGGTGTTTTTGGTTCATGGATAAATATATTATGGGCAAAAATGCATCAGAAAGACTTGAAGTGGTTGCCATACTCGTATTGCTTGCTATTCCTATTATTACATTAATGTTATGGAAAGAGACCTTATTTGGGTCGTTATGTCTTGGAACCTATTTAGTCCTTCTCGTTGCTTATTTGTTTTTGTCGACAATTCTTTATATATTTTATAAATTAGTTGGGAGGGATCTGGTTAGCATTCCTTTATTTGGAATCAAATATCTAAACGAGTATGCTTTGATCGTTGGATGCGGGATTGGCTTAACTATATTGTTTATGTTTGGACTTGAGCGAGTGCTATTCTTTCTTCCTAATGATTGGGGTTATTATAGCGATGAGAACTATCATTCTTACAGACAAGACATAGCTTTGTGGGGTGGAATAGCTATGTCTGGAATATTTATTTATCTTTTAAATAAGGTTTCCAACAATAGCGGGTCTCGCAATGAGGGGAACAAGTAGGTAAGGAGGGGACCAATGAACTATTTAGTGCCAATATTAGCTATAATTATGTTATTAGTTGCAGTCCCGGTAGGCATGCCATACGGATATTATATCCTTTTAAGGTGGTTTATTTGTGGAGCATCGGCTTATAATACTTATTTATCTTATGAACAACAAAAGAGGGTTTTTGTTTGGATGTTTGCTCTTCTCGCTATATTGTTTAATCCTATATTTCCAATATATTTAGATAAAGAGTTATGGGTTATTATTGATTTCATATCAGTGGTCATATTCTTTGTATCTCTGTTTATAATAAAGCCCATAGCCCCGAATAAATAGGAGGAAGACATAGAATGAAAAAGCTTGTATTAATGGCTTTGATTTGTTCTCTTTTGGCTTTTACTTCATTTGCAAAAAGTGTCCGTGTTAGCGGGCATATTAAAAAGAGCGGGACTTATATTGCTCCTCATTATAAGACATTCCCAAATAGAACTAAGATTGATAATTGGCCAACAAAGGGGAATGTTAATCCATATACAGGTAAAAAAGGTGCAAAAAGGATTTATTAAAATAGGTATGGTTTAGCGCTCAAAAATATTGTCTGATAGGTTGCTAAGTATGTTAAAACTTAATTTGTTTGAGAATGGCGTTGACTCAATTAATCATGGCGTTAAGCATTTCGCGGAATCTGACTATAAGCAAGCCATCCTTAGTGTTTATCAGGGGGTCGAGCTCCTCCTTAAGGAATCTCTTCGTAGAATAAGTCCGGAATTAATTTATACGGATAAGAAACCGGTGCACACGGGCTCGCACACAGTAGATTATAAAGAGCTACTTAATCGTTTGAGGGAATGCGATTTAACAGATGACGACAAAGCAGATCAATTGAAATTCCTGAGAATCGAAAGAAATAACATACAACATTATGAGGTGCATCTAAGCAAGGAAGATGCCGAGTGGATATTGGGGAAGGCGTTGAATTATATCTGTGTGTTTTCAAGCGAGAAACTGGGCGTGGAAATAGAAGACCAGGTTAGCGATGCGGACTGGAAGAAAATCGAAGAGTTAGTGTTTTCTTATGAGGAAAGAGACAAAAAAGCTAAGTCGAGAATGGGGGACGATACGCCCTATGGGAAAGAAGGCTCATCCTATACAGAGCTTGAATGCCCATATTGTTTGAATGAAACAATTTTAGTTAATCTGGATAGTAAGGTAGATGAGGCTGATTGTTATTTTTGTCATCAGAAGGCAACTGTCTTGGAATGCCCTAGATGTGGCACAAAGTATGCCATTATGAAAGAAGACAAAGCGGAAAAACAAGACTCGCCCTGCGATGCTTGCTTCGAAAGAGAGATGGGCCGTTAGGCCCTATTCAAGCATAATTATTAATTTCTTAATATCCTTCAAACAATCTTTTAACAAACACAATCAAACTGCTTTAAAGCCATTTCAAACCACCTTGAAACAGGGTTATCCTTCGTGATACACTTATTTCAAGAGGGGTTTGAGTCGCCTGTCACGATAGATGCTGAGTGTTCTCCCGCCCTCACTATTATATTTAATATAGCGGAGCGGCGGGATCCCGACGTTTCCATTATTTTAAATTAATAATGTCCGTCGGGAAAATCCGGCCGGGCCCGTTTATGTTATAATAAAGTCAGCGCGACCCGCTAGCTCATCAGGTAGAGCACTTGCCTTTTAAGCAAGTGGTGGTGCGTTCGAGTCGCACGCGGGTCAAAAAATGGCGCGGTAGCTCAGTTGGTAGAGCGCTGCCCTGAAAAGGCAGGCGTCGCCGGTTCAATTCCGGCCTGCGCCATTTTTTGCCAGCTGGCTTACCTTATACTGGAGATCAGAGGGAAGGAGAAAAAGATGAACCCAAGCTTGACCCAGGTTTTAGCCGGCACGACCAACGCCGCGCCAGCCGTACACCTTAACCCGTTTTTCCTGGCGGTCGGCCTGGTCGCTTGCCTGGCGGCCGCGATGTCGCTGGCCTGGCGCCGGCGGAGCCGAGGTTTGTCTTCGGTCATTGGCCCGGCCCCTGTCTTGGCCGACCGGGGCCAGGAAGAGAAGCTCGAGAAGCTGGCTTTCATCGTCGACCAGCTCAAGATCGATAACCAGCAGCTCTCACTGCAGAATACCGAACTCTCCGGCCAAGTCCAGGGGGTCAACGGCTGCCTGAACGACCTGAAACAGACCCGCGATGTCCTGGAAAAAAGCAATCTGGTCTTAAGCAAAGAATGTGAAAAGCTCCGGGCGCAAAAAGAGGAGCTGGTCTTGAAAGCTTCTGTCCCGTTGGTCAAGGCGAAGGGGCGGGCCAAGCCGGCCGCGCCTAAAAATTCCGCCTCAGGCGGAAAAATCATAAAGGGGGTAGTCCGAAAACCAGGCAGAGTTTCGCGCAAAACAAAATGAAGCGAATTCTCTTAGTCTCTTTATTCTGTCTGGGCTTGCTGGTGGTGGCTCGGGCCGAGTTCTCTTTTTATTTGATCGACAATTTCGAGTCCGGTAAACCGGACAAGTGGTATAAGTTCGGCGAGGTCAAATTACTGGTTGACAAAAACCCTTCGCTCGAAGGAACGGTCCGGGACGTCATTGCCGAATCATGCGGCGACTACTCGCTCCAGCTGAAAGGGCGGGCGACCAACTGGTTTGCCGGCGGCATTGGCACCGATATCTTTGCTGACGGGACGCCGTTCACCCGGCTGCAGATGGACGCTTACGGTAACGGCCACGCCGGGAGGATCAAGATCGAGCTCTTTGATGACGATAACGGCAACCTGGTGCTGGAACAGGACCCGGCGCGCGATTGGCTGGCGACGAGTGATGATAAGTGGGTCGCCGAGGTACCAATCCTCGGTCCGGGTTGGACCAGGATCTCCATTCCGTTCTCGGCCTTTCGGCTGGACAATCCCGGCCATGGGGATGGGGTCTGGAACCCCGACCATAAGGACGGTTCGGGCGGCTTGCTCAAGATCCAGTTGACCTTATTAACGGATAAACCGCAGGGCGAGGTCGAGGTGGCGCTTGACAACCTGCTGCTGACATACTGATGAGGAGGAAAAAAATGAAAAGAAGCTTAGTTTTGCCGGCGGTTATCATGTTGCTGGCCGGATTCGCCTGCCTGCCGGCAGGCAGGGTCTGGGCGGCCGATGCGGTAATTGACCGGGAGAACATGAGCCTCAAGGCGGGTCCGACCCAGCCGGGTGAGGGGCTCTCGCTGGTTTGGGTCGAAGCGCTGGTCTATCCCAAGACGGTTAGGGAAGAACGGGTCATTTCGCTCGGCGTCAGGACGGCCAACCAGGTCAAATCGGTCAAGGCGCTCTTTGATTTTAGCTCGGAGCGGATCGAGCTTTCCAGCAAGGATGGCGTCGCTTGGAGCAGTGCCTATAAGCTGCCGGCCAGGGTTGGCGCGGGTGTCCACGTGGTGCGCTATCAGATCGCTGGTGAACGCGGTGCCATCCAGCGGACGGTCGAGTTTTTCGTGGAACGGCCGTCAGCGACCGCATCAAAGGCAAGTAATGTTTCCCAGGGAGAAGCTTTTGACAATGCTGGCTGGCCGCTGACCGTGGTTGCCACCTGCTCGGCGGTCTCCAGCGACTCACGACGGGTCCTTTACCAGGGACAGGTCCTGACCGCGCTCTCCAAGATGCTGTGGTATAAGGTCGTCTTTGACGACGGTAAGGAAGGCTGGGTCTCCTCGGCCAACGTCAAAGAGCCGACCGAAGATCTTTTCCGGCTCGGCTGCCAGGCCTACAACGGCCAGAATTACGCGGCCGCCGTCAAACACTTCAAGAACGTGGTTAACGTCGATGCCCGCCAGGCTAAAGCTCATCTCTGGCTGGCCAAGACCTACCTGGCCCAGAATAACCTGTCGGCTGCCGGCGAGGCGCTGGGAGAATCACTCCGCCTCGATGACCGGGATATGGAGAGCCGGAAAACGGCTAACGACATTGCCCAGAAATTTTATGATCAGGGGAACTATTCATTCCGCTTCCGCCGCTACCACGATGCGGTGGCCAATTACCGCCAGGCGGTCGATCTGCGGCCGGACCTGACCCAGGCCTATGTCAGGCTGGGTGAAAGTTTGCGCTCCCTTGGTCTCAGGGAAGAAGCGCGTGACGCCTGGAAAGAAGGGCTGAAGAACGATCCGGAGAGCGTTGCTCTGCACTCTTTCCTCGGGCGAGAGAGAATAGCGGGGACGGCCGTCAAGCCAGCCGTCACGGGGCCGGTTGCCAGGGGACAAGGCCGGACAGCAGTCTCGGCCCTGGTCGCGGATGATTCGCTGAAGATTGTCCTGGGCCAGAAGACCAGCAAGGGGACCCGCCTCGAATCGGCCATCAAGTCGGTCGTCGCTCTGACCAAATCGCTCGGCACGCCGGTCGTGGCCAAAGGTTGGCAGATCCGTAAAAAGGGTGAAAAGTCTGTCGTCAAATATGTTTGTGAACAGAGCGGCGGCGCGCTCGAGACCTTTGACTGGCTGGTCGATGTTGATACCCGCCAGGTTTTGCCCGGCAACGATAACGCCCGTTTACTGATGAGCCGTTGGTAGGTCGCCGGTGTAGCTCAGTTGGTAGAGCAGTGGTTTTGTAAACCACAGGTCGTGGGTTCGATCCCCTCCGCCGGCTTTTTGCATCGGGACTCAGTTTGGGCCGACGTAGCTCAGTTGGTAGAGCAGCTGTTTCGTAAACAGCAGGTCGCCAGTTCGATCCTGGCCGTCGGCTTTTTATTGGGGCAACTGATCGCCAGTTCTCCCGACGACAATATATAATATGGAATGCCGGGATCCCGATGATTTCATTATTATTATATTTATAATGTCCATCGGGAGATTCTGGCCGTCGGCTTTTTTTGGTTGGGTGTCTTCAGTGTTGAGGAGTTCATTCTTGTTTTAAAGGCCCAACTCTAACTTTAATACTTTTATTTTTTTTCTAACAATTTCGAATTCGGAATCTTTAAAAGCACTGATAACGCGTCCCATATCACTTTTGCTTCCAATGGCATAGACTGCATCGCTAACTTTGCTCAAGGCTATTAGCTGCACTAAATGTGATGGGTCAGAAGAGAATTCAAGCAAAATATTGACCGCTAATTGAAAATCGCCATAATGATTATAATTGCTTACAACATCAACAAGATTAACTCCGGCTACTCGCTCCGCCGGGCCGGAAGATGCAAGCAGCGTTGTAATAGAATGCGCCTCTTTCTGGTCGGTTAAATCTTCCAGGCAAAAACTGTCCCAGTCAATTCTCTGGATCGATATCCCGTGTTGGAGATAAGTTTTCAAGCGGAAGTCATTTTGCTCGGGTGGCGGATCATCTGTCCCAAACAAACAGTCATTGAAAAAAATAAAAGGAGAGTGCCAAACAAAATGAGGAATAGCATTTTTAATATCATATTGAACGATCCCTTCATGCGAAAGAATATAGTTTCTGCTAATTCCCAGACCCTGCAAAAAAAGGTTGGCGCAACTGGTCAGATCTTCTATGGATGGCAAGCAATAGCCTGAAAAAGGATGGCTATGTATTTCGACATCACTGTATTCTCCCTGTCCAGGTAAATCAACCCCTTCATCATCCCCCTCAACCAGCAACCATGTTTGAGTTCCAAAAAAACGAAAAACACTGATTTCCCTTCCCAAACGCAAAATCTGATGCCGTTCCTCCTGAATTGCTTCAAGAACATTACTGTCTGCAATTTGATCCACTCTGCCAACAGTTGGTGATTTTTTCATGCGTGAGATCGCTTCACCAAGTAGAATAGGTGGTCTTTCACAGAGAGCGGACCAGCCTCCCTCTTTTAAAAAAGAGCGTACTTGTTCCAACCGCATATTCCAAAAAGCGGTGTCTAATTTTTTCTTTGTTGCTGCAGAAAAGCGAGCAACAGGCAAGGGTCCGATGGAAAGGGAGATATTGTTATTTATCGCGGACGTCACCATGATTTATTATCGATACAAACTCGCTTGAATTTCAACTTTAGCATTAAAACTATGGGAGCAAAATCCTTGCCTTTAGGGATAAATGACAATCCATTCAAATTGCTATATAATTTAAATTAAATTCAAGCTGGGAGAGTTCAGTTAACCTATAACATGAAAAAGCAGGTGGCGATCTACTGTTTCTACGGCGAAGAGGACTGGCTCATCGATGAGCAGGTCGCTCTGCTGAAAAAACAGGTTACCATGCCGGATTTCAACCTCGAGCATCTGGATGGCGCCAATTTATCCCTCGAAAATTTTTCGGCCGCCCTTTGCACCCAGACCTTGCTGGGCGGCGACCGCCTGGTCATCATCGACCGTTTCAAGGTCCCGGCCGAACAGCAGGCTCAATACATCGCCGCCCTGCAGGGGCTCCCGCTTGGAGTGACGGTCGTTTTCCGCCGGCCGGAGAGCGATAAGCGGACGAAACTTTTTAAATGGCTGGCTGAACATGCCGAGTGCCGCGAGTTCCGCTCTTTTGCCCCTTGGCAGGGGCGGGAGCTGATCGCTTGGCTCAAGGAGCGGACGCAAGGGCGCGGCAAGGTGATGTCGGACGGGGCGGCGCGGATATTACAAGAAATCTCCGGTTCCAGCCTCCGGTCTCTGGATAACGAGATCGAAAAGATCGTGACCTACGTTGGCGAGCGGACGGAGATCAATGAGGACGATGTTGAAAAGCTCGCCTCGCCTGGTGAGGTCAATGCTTTTGCCCTGCTCGACGCGCTGCGGGCGAAAAATGCCCGGCGGGCGCTGGATATCTTCCAACTCCTGCTCCGCAATCGCGAAGACCTCTTCCAACTGCTCGGCTTGCTGGCCTGGCAGTACCGGATCATGCTCCAGCTTAAGGCCCAGCCGGCGGGCGGGGCGCCGGGCCAGGGGATCGCGGCCAGTCCGTTTTTCGTCAAGCGCTGCCTCGAGAATTTGGGCCGTTTTAATCTGGAAGAGTTAAAGGGGATCATGTCTAAGTTGCTGGCCACCAACCTCAAGCTGAAGAGCGGCGAACACCAGGCGATGCTTTTTGAAATAATGCTCCTGGAACTGTGCGGGAGCTAAGATGAAAGAGGGCAAGCGCTTCCGGCTCCTCTTCGGCCTCTTCCTGGTGATCCTCGGCGTGATCTTGTTACGGCTGGTCTGGCTGCAGATCATCCAGCACCGTTTCTTCCTCGAAAGATCACAGGAACAGCGGACCAGGATCATCAACCTGGCGGCCAATCGGGGAGATATCCTGGACAGCCGCGGGCAGATCCTGGCGACCTCGATCGATACCTTTTCCATTTTCAAACAGAAACACGGCTTTGCCTGGATCGCCCGGCGTCTCCCCTTGGCTGAAGCCGAAAAGGTCAAGGCTAGCGCGCCGGACGACTACATTGTTGTCAAAGAAAAGAAACGGATCTATCCGAAGAACCGGCTGGCGGCCCAGCTGATCGGTTTTGTCGGTTCGGAGAACCAGGGTTTGTCCGGGGTCGAGCTGGCCTGGGACAAATACCTCAAAGGGAAAGAAGGCCGGGTCGTGACGGAAGGTGATCCGGAAGGGCGCGAGCTCTACGGCGCCCTGCGCACGATCGACCCCGGCGAAGACGGGATGAACGTGACCCTGACGATCGATGAGAATCTCCAGTACGCGGCCGAACGCGATCTAACCGAACAGGTCCGGTTGATGCGGGCGCAGTCCGGAATGCTCATTGTCATGGACGTCAAAAGCGGCGAGATCCTGGCCCTCGCTTCCAAACCGGATTTTGACCCGAACGAATATAAGAAAGCCGATCGCCGGCTCTGGCATCCGCGCTTCCTCGATCCATATGAGCCGGGTTCGACCTTCAAGCTGATCACGGCGGCCGCTGGGCTGGAAGAGCGGGTGATCTCCCCTGCATCCAGGCTCAAGGCGCTCAACCGGCTGGAGATCGGCGGCAAAGTGATAGAAAATTCACACCAGATCAAATGGACCGGCCCGGACATGTCGCTGGCCATGATGCTCGAGCAATCGATCAACACCGGCGCGGCCCAGATCGGCATAAAAATGGGGCCGGAAAAGTTCTATAACCGGCTCAAGCAGTTCGGCTTCGGCCGGGTGACAGATTTTGGCCTGGACGGCGAGTCGCGCGGGATCGTCCGCCGCTGGGATAACTGGTACAAGCCCGACGTGGCGATGATCTCCTTTGGCCAGAGCATTGCCGTCACTCCCTTGCAGCTTCTTTCCGCCGTAGCTGCTTTTGCTAACCACGGCCGGGTAGTCAAACCATTTGTTATCAAGCGGATCGCCAGCAATGACGGCCAATTTATCAAGGTCTTTTCCCGGGAAGAGCGGGGGAGGCCGGTTTCGGAAGCGACGGCCAAGGAGATGCTGAAGTTGATGTTCTGCGTCGTTATGAACGGTTCCGGCCGGCGGGCCCAGCTGGCCGATTTCAAGGCCGGCGGCAAGACCGGGACGGCGCAAAAAGCGGCCCCCGGCGGGCGCGGTTATCTGAAAGGCCATTTTATCGCCTCGTTCATCGGCGTCGCGCCGCTGACCGATCCGAACCTGATCGCCCTGGTCATCCTCGATGATCCGCAAACGACGATCTGGGGAGAAAGCGCTGCCGGGCCGCTCTTCAAGTCGGTGGTCAGCTACGCGCTCCGCTATTTGAACGTCAAACCCGACAATGCTATAATACCTTCGGAAAGCAATGAGCAAAAAAAGAGTTCTATCGGGTATCCAACCGACGGGTAGGTTGCATCTCGGCAACCTGATCGGCGCCGTTGAGAACTGGGTCAAGCTTCAGGCCAAATACAATTGTTATTTTTTTATTGCCGACCTTCATGCCCTGACGACCGCTTACGCTGAAACGGCCAATTTGCGCGAAGATATCAAGCAGGTGGCGATCGACCTCCTCTCGGCCGGTCTGGACCCGGAACAGTGTGTCATTTTCAAGCAATCGGACATACCGGAACATGCTGAACTCCATCTCCTCTTCTCGATGATCACGCCGCTTCCCTGGCTGGAGCGGGTGCCGACCTACAAGAGCAAGATCGACGAGCTGAAGGAGAAAGACCTCGGCACCTACGGTTTTCTCGGTTATCCGGTCCTGCAGGCGGCCGACATCTTAATATATAAGGCCGATCTGGTCCCGGTCGGCGAAGACCAGCTCCCGCATCTCGAGCTGACCCGGGAGATCGCCCGCCGTTTCAATTATCTTTACAAGGAAGTCTTTCCCGAACCGCAAGGGGCCCTGACCGCTTTTCCCGTCCTCCCCGGTCTGGACGGCCGCAAGATGAGCAAGTCTTACCGGAACACGATCGCCATCTCCGACCTGCCGGAGACGATCAGGAAAAAGATCGGCATCATGGTGACCGACCCGGCCAGGATCAAGCGTGACGACCTGGGCCATCCCGAGGTCTGCCCGGTTTATGCTTATTATCAGGTTTTCGCCAAAGAGCGCGCCGACCAGGTGGCCGTGGAGTGCCGTTCAGCCAAACGGGGCTGTGTCGACTGCAAGAAAGAATTAGCCCAGTTGCTGGTCGATTATCTGGCGCCGCTCCATGAGCGCCGTAAAGCTTTTGAACAACAACCGGACTTGCTGGCTAAGGTTTTGCTTGCCGGTGGAGAGAAGGCGAGAGCGGTTGCCGCCGCCACCCTGCGCGAAGCCAAGGAGGCGATCGGTTTATGATCACGGCCGAGGTCAGCTACCGGGTCAAGACCGAGGTTTTCGAAGGCCCGTTCGATCTCCTCCTCAAGGCGATCGACGACGGGCAAGTTGATATTTTCCGCGTCTCGCTGGCCCAGATCACCGCGGCCTATATCGATTACTGGCGCCAACAGGCGCCGAGCCTGGTCACGGCCGGTGATTTTCTTTACCTGGCCGCTTACCTGATCGAGCAAAAGACGCGGGGGCTCTTGCCGGCGCGCGAAGAACTGACCGCGGAGGCGGAAGAAACGGCCGTCCTGGAGGACTCGCTGCTCGCCCATATTCAGGAGTACCAGCTCTTCAAGCAGGTCGCCCTGGGCCTCAAGGAACGGAAAGACGTTTTTGCCCGCATTTACAGCCGGCATGAGGGTGAGCCGGTCGACCGTGAGATCGATCTGGTCGATATTTCCCTGCGCGACCTGGTGGTCGCTTTCCAAAAAGTCTACCGCGAGGCGGCCCAGCGCGAAAAGATCGTCGAGATCGTGGCCGAGGAGGTCTCGCTCGAGGAGCGGATCGCCGAGATCAAACGGCTGGTGGCGGACAGAGCGGACGGCTTGCCCTTTATTGAACTCTTCATCCGCCAGACCAGGTTGGAAGTAGTTGTCACCTTCCTGGGGATCCTGGAACTGGCCAAACAGCGCTTTATCCGGATCACGCAGGACAGGCGCTTCGGCACCATTTTGGTTTTTGCCCGACTGGACGTAGAAACAGTTATGGAGGTTAGTGCAAGTGGAACCGAACCAAGCGAAACAGGTAATTGAGTCTTTATTATTCGTTGCCCGCGAGCCGCTCTCGCTGGCGCAGTTGGAAGAGGTCATGGCCGCGCCGCGCGAGTTCCTGGCCGGAATGCTGGAAGAGCTGATCGCCGACTACTCGGCCAAAGGGATCCAGATCGTCAAAGTCGCCGGCGGTTATCTGATGGGGACCAATCCGGACAATGCCGAGTTCGTCAACCTGATCCTCCATCCGCGGGAAGAGACCCGTCTTTCCCACCAGGCGCTCGAAACATTGGCGATCATTTCTTACAAACAGCCGGTCACGCGGGTGGAAGTGGAGCGGCTGCGCGGGGTCGATTCCGGTTACATCCTCGAATCGTTGATCGCCAAAAAACTGGTCAAAGAAGCGGGGCGGAGCGAGGCGGTGGGACGGCCCTACCTGTACGCGACCTCGGAAGATTTTCTCCGTCATTTTGGCCTGCAGACCCTGACCGACCTGCCGGCCCTGCCGGCTTCGGAAACGGACCAGGAAAACCTCTTTAAATCGGCCTTGCAAGAGAACTAATTGCTTAGAGAACTCAAATACTGGTTAGGCCTCAATAATATCCCCGAACTTGGGCCGGTGACGATCAAGCGGCTCTGGAAACATTTTGGCTCGATCGAGCAGGTTTGGCAGGCGACCGACTTTAGCGGGATCGAGGGGCTCCGGCCCAGAGCGATCAGTTCTTTTCTGGCTAACCGGGACAAAGTCGATCTTGACGCGGAATTGGCTAAAGTCGAGGCGGCGCAAGTTAAAGTGCTGACCCTGGCTGACGACGATTATCCTGAACTCCTCAAGCATATCTACGATCCGCCGCCAGTCATTTATTATCGCGGCGAGATGTTACAACCAAGCGAAAGATCTATTGCCATTGTCGGGACAAGGCGAGCCTCCCGTTACGGCCTGGCCACGGCCAGGAAACTGGCGAGTGAACTAGCGGCGCTCGGGATCGTCGTCGTCTCCGGTTTAGCCCAGGGGATCGATGCCGCCGCTCATCAAGCGGTCGTGGCGGCGGGCGGGAGGACGATTGCTGTTTTCGGGACCGGGGTTGACGTCGTTTTTCCGGCGGACAATAAGTCCCTGGCTGAACAGATAGAAATGTCCGGCGCCCTGGTCTCGGAATTCCCGTTGGGTGAGCGGGGCGATCGGAGTAATTTTCCCCGACGGAACCGGATCATCTCCGGCCTCTCGCTCGGGGTCATCGTGGTCGAAGGTGATTACAAGAGCGGGGCGATGATCACGGCCAAGGAAGCGCTGGAGCAGGGACGGGAAGTCTTTGCCGTCCCCGGGAACGTCGGCCTTGAGGGGTCCAGAGGGCCGCACTGGCTGATCAAGCAAGGGGCAAAACTTGTGGAAACGGTTGAGGACGTTTTGGATGAGTTAAACCTCCAACTTCAAACATCCAACCTCAAAACAAATACCAAAACCCAAACAACAATATCCAAGCCGGAAAATTTAAGCCCGGAAGAAGAGAAGATCTTTGCGGTTATATCTCATGAGCCGAAGCATATTGACGCGATCGCCGTTGAGGTCGGTGTCTCCTCGCCGCAGGCGGCCAGTATCTTGATGATGCTCGAGCTCAAGAAGATCGTCCGGCAATTGCCGGGGAAGATGTTCATTGGCGTGGGGGCGGAATGAACGAAACTGAAGTGAACGCTCTGACCGGGCTGACCAAGGCGGAAGTTGACGCCCGGCTGAAGAAAAACGGCTACAACGAGCTCCCTTCGCAGAAACGCCGCAATCCGCTGCAACTCCTTTGGCATGTCGTCCGCGAACCGATGCTCTTGCTGCTGCTCGGCAGCGGCTTGATCTATGTCGTCCTCGGCGAATTAAAGGACGCCCTGATGCTCCTCTCCTTCGTGGTGGTCGTCATCGGGATAACTTTTTACCAGGAGAGAAAAACTGAACGGGCTCTGGAGGCGTTGCGTAACCTTTCGTCACCCCGAGCGCTGGTCATCCGCAATGGGGAACAGCTCCGGATCCCGGGCCGCGAGGTCGTGGTCGGCGACATTATCATGCTGCGCGAAGGGGACCGCGTTCCGGCCGATGCCCGGCTGCTATTTAATAGTAACTTGATGCTCGACGAATCGTTGCTGACCGGTGAATCGCTGGCGGTCGGCAAGAGCGAGTGGGATGGCCGGAGCAGCTCGCAGCAACCGGGCGGGGAGGGCCTCCCCTTTGTTTATTCCGGGACGATGGTCGTGCAGGGGCGGGGGGTCGGCCAGGTTTTTTCCACCAGCGCCGGGACCGAGATCGGCAAGATCGGCCGGGCGCTCGAATCTATCCAGGAAGAATCAACCCTGCTCCAAAAAGAGACCGGCCAGATCATCAAGTCTTTTGCCCTGGCCGGCCTGGTCCTGTGCGCCCTGGTCATTGTGGTCTATGGCTTGACCCGGGGGAGCTGGATCAATGGCTTCCTGGCCGGTCTGACCTTGAGCATGGCGATGCTGCCGGAAGAGTTTTCCGTCGTCCTGCTGATCTTTCTGACCCTGGGGGCGTGGCGCCTTTCCAAACATCAAGTCCTGACCCGCCGCATGCCGGCGATCGAGACCCTGGGGGCGGCGACCGTCCTCTGCGTCGACAAGACGGGGACCTTGACCCAGAACACGATGACCCTGGGGACGCTCTACGTCGGGAACGAGTTGTTTTCGGCGGCCGCCGGGCAACGACTGCCGGACCAATTTCACAACCTGATGGAATACTCTCTCCTGGCCAGCCAGCGCGACCCTTTTGACCCGATCGAAAAAGAGATCAAGGCTTGCGCGGAGAACTGGCTGACCGGGACCGAACATCTTAACCAGACCTGGCAACTGGTCAGGGAATACCCGCTCTCCAAGGAGCTGTTGGCGCTGTCGCATGTTTGGGCGTCGCCGGACAAACAGCATTATGTCATCGCCGCCAAAGGAGCGCCGGAAGCGATCGCCGACCTCTGCCATTTAAGCGCGGCGGAGAAAGAGTCGTTGGCCAGGACCATTGCCGAATTGGCAGATAAAGGACTGCGCTTGCTGGGGGTGGCCGAGGGAGCTTTCGAACGGACGGAATTGCCGGCCCAGCAACATGATTTTCCTTTTAAATTCATCGGCCTGATCGGTTTTACCGACCCGATCAGGAAGACGGTGCCGCCGGCGGTCAAGGAATGTTACGAGGCCGGCCTGCGGGTGATCATGATCACGGGTGACTATCCCGGTACCGCCAAATATATCGCCCGGCAGATCGGACTGAAAAACTCTGATGAAGTGATCACCGGACCGGAATTGATGGCGATGGACCGGCTGGAACTGCAGGCGCGCATCAATTCCGTCAATGTCTTTGCCCGGGTCGTGCCGGAACAGAAATTAAATATCATCAACGCCTTGAAGGCGAATAATGAAGTGGTGGCGATGACCGGTGACGGGGTCAACGACGCCCCGGCCCTGAAATCGGCCCAGATCGGCGTGGCCATGGGGGCGCGGGGGACCGATGTCGCCAGGGAGTCGGCCGATCTCGTCCTGCTCAATGATGATTTTTTCTCGATCGTGGCCGCGGTCAGGATGGGGCGGCGGATCTATGACAATCTGAAAAAAGCGGTCGCCTATATCTTTGCTGTCCACGTGCCGATCGCCGGGCTCTCCCTTTTCCCGATACTTTTCCACCTGCCGATCGTCCTCCTGCCGGCCCACATCGCTTTCCTCGAACTGGTCATTGATCCGGCCTGTTCGACCGTTTTTGAGGCCGAACCGGAGGAGGGCGGGACCATGCGGCGGCCGCCGCGCCCGCTGAACGACCGGTTATTCGACCGCGCTTCATTATTGATCAGCTTATTACAGGGTTTGAGCGTACTGGCGGTCGTGATGGTGATCTTCCTGCTGGCCCTTTATCTTGGTAAGAGCGAAGCGGAGGCGCGGAGCCTGACCTTTGCCACAATGGTCTTTGCCAACCTGATGCTGATCCTGACCAACCTCTCCTGGACGCAGAACATCGTCACGATCGTCCGGCATAGGAATACCGCTCTCTGGTGGGTAATGGGGGGGACCCTGGCGGCGCTGGCGATCGTCCTCTATACCCCTGTTCTGCGGGACCTTTTTCACTTTGAGGTCCTGCATGTGAACGATCTGTTGGTTGCCTTGTTTGGCGGGGCGGCCAGTTTAGCCTGGTTCGAAGGTCTAAAACTTGTGGGGAAGAGCTTTCCCGCGCGCCGCTAGACCACCATTCATTTTGGTTGCCAGATAGCCAATATCGGGTTACAATAACGATCATGGTCCTCTTCTCAGAAATGTTCGTTTCCGAATTGATCGGCGACCCGGTCGTTGACCGCGTCCAGGAGAGCGTCGGACGGGTCAAAGATATTATCATCACCTTGGGCGAGTCTTTCCCCCGGGTCACAGCTTTGCTGATCGCCCTGGCCGGCGAACAGAGTGGCGAGAAGGTCTTGCTGATCGGCGAGATCGACCTGATCGGCAAACAGTTCTGCTCCACCCGCACGACCAAGGAGCGCGTCCCGTTAACTTCACTCCGTGAAGGTGAGGTACTTCTCCTCCGCGACGTCATCGACCAGCAGATCGTCGACCTCGACGGCGCCCGGGTCATCCGGGTTAACGACTTGAAGCTGGCCAAGGTCAACGAAGATATCCGTTTGATCGCGGCCGATGTCGGCCTGAGCGGGATGCTGCGGCGGCTCGGTTTACTGGGGATCGTCAGTTGGTTTTACGGCCTATTAAAGAAAAACGTTCCGGAACAGCTGATCGGCTGGGACCATGTCGAAAACCTCTCCGGCGGCAAGATCGCCGTGCCGACCAAGACGATCACCGATCTCCACCCGGCGGACGTTGCCCAGATCATTTCCCAGGTCCAGACCGACAAGCGGACCGAGATCTTCTCCGCTCTGACCGAAAAGACGGCGGCCGAAGCGCTCCACGAGCTGGAGCCGATGCTGGGAGCGGTCCTGATCGCCACCCTTGATACCAAAAAAGCCCTCGGCGTCCTGGAAAAAATGCCGGTCGATGAAGCGGCCGATATCATCGGCGACCTGCCGGCGGAGAAAGCCGAAGAACTGCTCCGCCTGATGCGGGTCAGGAAAGCAGGCGAGATCCGCAAACTCCTCAAACATCGCGATGAGACGGCCGGCGGCCTGATGACGACCGAGTTCATTACCCTTGACCATGGCCTGACCGTCGAGCAGGTGATCGCCAAACTGCGCGAACTTGCCCCGGATGCCGAGACCATCTACTATCTTTACGTGGTCGACGAGGGGATGAGGCTGGTCGGGGCCCTCTCTCTGCGCCGGCTGATCATTTCACCGCCCTACAAGCCGATCACCGAGATCATGATCCGAGAGCCCTTTGCCATTTCAGCCGAGATGAACCAGCGCGAAGTGGCCGACTTCATGTCCAAATATAACCTGCTGGCCGTGCCGGTCGTTGACGCGGAAAGAAAGATCCTCGGCATCGTGACCGTTGATGACGTCATGGACCTGATCCTGCCGCCGATCTCGCGGCGCAAGAGGCAGACGCTCGGATGAAGTTTAAGAACTGGAATTACTGGAAGCTCCGCTGGCTGATCTTCCTGTCGGTGGTCGGTCCGGGGATCATCACCGGCACGGCAGACAACGACGCCGGCGGGGTGGCGACCTATTCGATCGCCGGTGCTCACTTCGGCTACCAGATGCTTTGGATCCTCATCCTGGTGATCTTTATGCTTTATGTCACCCAGGAAATGGGGATGAGATTGGGGGTGGTTACGGGGAAAGGGCTAGCCGATCTGATCCGGGAAAGGTTAGGCTTGCGTTTTTCTTTGATCATCATCGGCCTGGTCTTTGTGGCTAATTTCTCCAACATTCTGGCTGACGTGGCCGGGATCGCTTCCGTGGCCGATATTTACAGCATTCCCCGCTTGATCTTTGTGCCGATCTTTATCGGTTTGATCTGGTACATTATTCTTAAGGGAAGTTTTAACTTTGTGCAAAACATTTTTATGACCTCTTGTATCTTGTTCTTTTGTTATATTGTTAACGGTTTTGTCGCCCGGCCGGATATACCGGCGATGCTGCACGGCGTTTTTGTCCCCACCTTGCCGCTTAATCGTGATTTTCTTTTCCTGGCCACGGCCTCGATCGGCACGACCCTCACTGTTTGGGGGCAATTTTTTGTTCAATCCTATTTTGTCGATAAGGGCGTGGGTAAAAAATATATAAAAAGCGCCCGCTTGGATATTTTTTTCGGCTCGCTGTGGTGCGGGGTAGTGGCCTTCTTCATTATTGTTTCAGCGGCGGCCACCTTGCACGTGAAGGGGACCCCGGTCAATAGCGCGGTCGATGCGGCGTTGGCGCTCGGTCCCTTGTTGGGCGACTTTGCCAAGCACCTTTTTGCCTGGGGGTTGTTGAACGCTTCTTTGCTGGGGGTTTGCGTGATCTCGATGGGTACGGCTTATGCCTTGACCGAGGTGCTAGGCACCGAACGGAAGGTTAACGCAACCTTCCGGGAAGCTCCTTTGTTCTATTCGATCATCGGGTTTTGTCTTTTGGTCAGCACCTTATTGGTCTTTATCCCCAACTTCCCGATCATTTTTGTTTTGACCGCTTCCCAAGCTTTGAACACTTTGATCTTGCCGATCCTTTTTTATGTTATTTTGAAACTGATCAATGATAAAAAACTGATGGGCGCCGACGCTAATGGGCCGATCTTCAACGCTATTTCCTGGTTGACGATAATTTGTTTTACCGTCATTTCTTTCTTGATGCTTTACTTCACTTTCTTCAGGTGAGCGCTGGCCCCGGCCTTGCGGCTTTGGAGTTAACATGATAAAATCTCCTCCCATGTTCAAGAAGATACTGATCGCCAACCGCGGGGAGATCGCCGTCCGGATAATCCGGGCCGCCAAAGAGCTGGGGATCACCGCCGTCGCGGTCTATTCCGAAGCGGACAAGGACGCCCTCCACGTTAAGATCGCCGATGAGTCCTACTGCATCGGCCCGGCCGCTCCCGGCCAGAGCTACCTCAATATCCCGAGCATCATCAGCGTGGCCGAGGTCTCCGGCGCCGACGCCATCCATCCGGGTTACGGCTTCCTGGCCGAGAACGCGAAATTCGCCGATATCTGCGCGGCCAACGGGATCGTTTTTATCGGCCCGCCGATCGACGCGATGCAGCGGATGGGGGACAAGGCGACGGCGCGCAAGACCGTCGCCAAAGCCGGTGTGCCGACCGTGCCCGGCTCCGACGGGACGATCGCCGACGAAGGGGAAGCCAAGCGGGTTGCCGACAAGATCGGTTATCCGGTCGTCATCAAAGCGACGGCCGGGGGCGGGGGGCGGGGGATGCGGGTCGTCTGGCAGGGTGATGAATTCGTCCATCTGATGCGGACGGCGCGGGCCGAGGCCGGCGCCGCCTTCGGTAATCCGGAGGTCTACGTCGAAAAGTTCATTGAAGAGCCGCGCCACATTGAGGTGCAGCTCCTGGCCGACAAGCACGGCAACACCATTTATCTCGGGGAACGCGATTGCTCCATCCAGCGCCGGCACCAAAAACTGGTCGAGGAATCGCTCTCGCCGGCGATCGATGAGAAGACCCGCCGCAAGCTGGGTGAGTCGGCGGTCAAGGTGGCCAGGGCGGTCAATTACTTCAGCGCCGGGACGATCGAATTTCTCTTTGACCGGCACGGCCACTTTTATTTCATGGAGATGAACACCCGCATCCAGGTCGAACATCCGGTCACCGAAATGATCACCAATATCGATATCATTAAAGAGCAGATCATCATAGCGGCCGGAGAAAAACTGCTGATCCGCCAGGGCGACGTTAAATTTCAGGGCCACGCGATCGAATGCCGGATCAATGCCGAAGACCATACCCGCAACTTTATGCCATCCCCTGGTGAGATCAAGGCTTATCATGCCCCGGGCGGCCCGGGCATTCGGGTCGACAGCCATGCTTTCTCCGGCTACGTCATCCAGCCGCATTATGATTCGCTGGTCGCCAAGCTGATCGCCTGGGGCAAAGACCGCCCCGAAGCGATCCAGCGGATGGCCAGGGCGCTCGATGAATTTGTCATTGACGGCATCCACACGACGATCCCTTTCCACATCAAGGTCTTAAAAAACGAAGCTTTTAAGCGCGGGGACGTCACGACTAAATTTATCGAAGAGCATTTTGGGGTCGGTGGTTAGCGGATGGGTAAGCGTTCAACCTCCCGCCGCCTCGCTATGCAGGCCATCTACCAGGCCGAAGTTGCCGATACCACGATCGAGACCGCGCTCCAGAACCTCTTTGCCGCGGAAAAGCTGATCCCCGCCACGGAAAAGTTCGCGGTTGAATTGGCCGGGCAAGCGTGGGCGGAGCGGGCGGAGAGCGACCGGGCGATCACTAAACTCTCCAAAGATTGGCCGCTCGACCGTTTAGGCCGGGTTGACCACAGCATTCTCCGCCTGGCCCTGTGCGAGCTGCGCGCCGGCGAATTGCCGGCCTCGGTGGTGATCGATGAGGCGGTCGAAATGGCGAAAAAGTATTCCAGCCAGGAGGCCGCCAAGTTCATCAACGGCATCCTCGGCGGGTATTTGAAAAACTAGCCTTTCTGTGATAAAATAATTCCATGTTCACGGGGATAATCGAGCAAGTAGGCACGGTCGTCTCGCTCATCCGGACCGGTTCGGCCGCCAAGCTAGCCATAGCTGCCCCCAAGCTGTTCGACGACGTTAAGATCGGCGATAGCGTCGCGGCCAACGGCGTCTGCCTGACCGTGACCGCCGTCCGCCGTGATTTTGCCGAATTCGACCTCTCGGCCGAAACACTCAAACGCTCGACCTTTACTTTTATCCGCATTGGCGACAAACTAAACCTGGAAAAAGCCCTGCCGATCTCCGGCCGTTTGGGCGGCCATTTGGTCAGCGGCCACATTGACGGGACGGGGGAGATCAGGCACAAGGTCGGCTCGGGCGAGGGGTTGGAACTGCATCTCTCCGTGCCGAGCGAACTGATCCAATACCTGGTCCCCAAAGGGTCGATCGCCGTCGATGGCGTCAGCCTGACGGTGGCCGATTTCCGCGACGGGCTGGTCCAGCTTGCCGTTGTCCCGCATACCCTCAAGACGACCACCCTGGGACAGAAGGCGATCAGTGACCGGGTCAACATTGAGGTCGATATGCTCTCCAAATACATTGAGAAGCACCTGCACGGCGAACCGCGCGGCATCTCGGAAGAGATGATGATGCGGGCCGGTTTTATGCCTCTCGGCTGGTCGGATAATTAAGAGCAAATGAACACGGTATTCAACTCGATCCAAGAAGCGATAGACGATATCAGGAACGGCAAGATGGTCATTGTGGTCGACGATGCCGACCGTGAGAATGAAGGCGACCTGGTCATGGCGGCCGAGAAGGTCACCCCGCAGGCGATCAACTTCATGATCACCCACGCCAAAGGGTTGGTCTGCGTTCCGCTGGCCGGCGAGCGGCTCGACCAACTGGAGCTGCGCCAGATGGTCGACCATAACCGCGAGACGATGCGCACCGCCTTTACCGTGTCCGTCGACGCGCACGCCCGTTTTGGCGTGACGACCGGCATCTCCCCGGCCGACCGGGCGATGACCGTTGAGGTCTTGATCAATCCCCGCTCGAAAAAAGATGACCTGGCTACTCCGGGCCATGTTTTTCCGCTCCGGGTCAAAGAGGGTGGGGTGCTGAAACGAGCCGGACACACCGAAGCGGCCGTTGACCTGGCCAAGCTGGCCGGGTTATACCAGGCGGCCGTCATTTGCGAGATCATCGACCGGAACGGTGAGATGATGCGGACGCCGCGGCTGATGGCTTTCGCCCGCCAGCACCGGCTCAAGATCGTGACCATTGCCGACCTGATCTCCTATCGCTTGAGCCATGAGAAGATGGTCAACCGGGTGACGGTCAATAAACTGCCGACCCGCCATGGCGAGTTCACGGCCTACGGTTACGAAGACCTGCTCAACGGCGAATACCATGTTGCTTTGGTCAAAGGGAATGTCAAAGGGAAAAAGGACGTGCTGGTCCGCGTTCATTCGGAATGCCTGACCGGCGACGTCTTCGGCTCGCTCCGCTGTGATTGCGGCGAACAGCTTGACCGGGCCATGCAGAAGATAAATTTCTGCGGCCAGGGTGTGATCTTGTACATGCGCCAAGAAGGGCGCGGGATCGGCTTAAAGGATAAACTGCGCGCCTATGAACTGCAGGAAAAAGGTTACGATACCGTCCAAGCGAACGAACTGCTCGGTTATCCGGCTGACCTGCGCGACTACGGCATCGGCGCCCAGATCCTGGCCGATCTCGGCCTGACGACGATCCGCTTGATGACCAATAACCCGAAGAAGGTCGTCGGCCTAAGCGGTTACGGCCTCAAGATCAGCGAGCGGGTGCCGCTGACCGTCGAGCCGAATGAGTTCAACAAAAAATATCTCCAGACCAAATCGCGGAAGCTTGGCCACATTTTCAAGGAGGTTGGTAAACATGGGAAAGGTCCTCGAAGGAAACCTGGATGCTAGTAAGCTGAAGTTTGGGCTCGTTGTTTCCCGTTTCAATGAACTGGTCTCGAAAGGATTGCTCGGCGGCGCGGAAGATTGCTTGCGGCGCCACGGGGCCAAAGACGCTAACGTTGACGTGGTCTGGGTCCCCGGGGCGTTCGACATGCCGCTGGTTGCCAAGAAGATCGCTAAGGATTACGACGCGGTCATCTGTCTCGGCGCCGTGATCCGCGGCGGGACGCCGCATTTTGAGTACGTGGCCTCGGAAGTCTCCAAGGGGATCGCCAAGGTGTCGCTCGATAGCGGCGTGCCGGTGATCTTTGGGGTGCTGACGACCGATAATTTGGAGCAAGCGCTGGAGCGGGCCGGGGCCAAACCCGGCAACAAGGGTTTCGCGGCCGCCATGGCGGCGATCGAATTAGGCAACCTTAGTAAGGAGCTGTAAACGTGGCAAGAGTTCTGCTGGAAAATGTCTCGAAATTGTTCAATGACGTGGTGGCGGTCAAGAATATCAATTTGGAGATCAAAGACAAGGAGTTCGTGGTGCTGGTCGGCCCGTCAGGCTGCGGCAAGACGACGACGCTGCGGATGATCGCCGGGCTGGAAGAGATCTCCGAGGGGAAGATCTCGATCAACGATCGGGTCGTCAACGATGTCCCGCCGAAGGACCGCAACATCGCCATGGTCTTCCAATCCTACGCCCTCTATCCCCATATGAAGGTTTATGACAATATGGCGTTCGGCCTGAAGCTGCGCGGCATTCCCAAGGCGGAGATCGACCGCCGGGTGCACGAAGCGGGCGAAATTTTAGAATTGTCCAAACTGCTCGACCGTTTGCCGAAACAACTCTCCGGCGGCCAGCGGCAGCGCGTCGCCCTCGGCCGGGCGATCGTCCGCAACCCCCAAGTCTTTTTGATGGACGAACCGCTCTCCAACCTTGACGCTAAATTGCGCGTCCAGATGCGGGCCGAACTGCAGCGGATCCACCGGACGCTGGAAGCGACCATTGTTTATGTCACGCACGACCAGATCGAAGCGATGACGCTCGGCCAGCGGGTCGCCGTCATCCTGAACGGCGAACTGCAGCAGGTGGAGGCGCCGTTGACCGTCTATGACCGGCCGACCAACCGCTTTGTCGCCGGTTTTATCGGCTCGCCGCCGATGAACTTCATCAAAGGGACGATCAGCCAGAAGGACGGTAAATACAATTTTACCTGTGAAGGCTTTACGTTCGAAGTGCCGGCTGATCTTGCTCCCCTCCTCGCCGGTTACGTTAACAAAGATATCGTTTTCGGCCTCCGGCCGGAAGATATCTGGGACGTCCCTTCATCCGGTTGGCTGGACCAGAAAGTCATCGTTGAGACCAAGGTCGACTTCCGCGAGTTGATGGGTTCGGACACATATGTTTACGTCAAGGTTGGTTCCGTTCCCTTGACCGGCCGGGTCGGGGCGATGGCTAATCCGATGCCGGGGACAAAATATGACCTGGTTTTCAATCTCCGCAAGGTCCATTTCTTCGATCCCGAGACACAAAAGGCGGTCATCTAACCGGCCATGGGCGAGGAGCTGATCTTTGCCAAGAGTTCCCCGGGAGCCAAAGGGTACTCTTTGCCCGAGCTAGACGTGCCGGGCCGCCCGCTGGAAGAACTCCTGCCTAAAGAGGCGCTCCGCGCCGAATTGAACCTGCCGGAAGTCTCGGAGCTGGACGTGGTCCGTCATTTTACCCGCCTCTCCCAGCAGAACTTTTCGGTCGATACCCATTTTTATCCGCTTGGTTCCTGCACGATGAAATATAATCCCAAGGCCAACGAAGAGGCGGCCAGGATAGCCGGGCTGGCCAATATCCATCCGCTGCAGCCGCCGGCCGAAGTCCAGGGGATGCTGGAGTTGCTCTATAACTTTGAACGTTATCTGTCCGCGATCTTCGGTTATGATGCGTTCACCCTCCAACCGGCTGCCGGGGCCCATGGCGAATTAACTGCGCTAATGATGATCAAGGCTTATCACAAAAGCAAGGGTCAAGGGTCCAGGGTCCGGGTTATTATTCCTGATTCTTCACACGGGACGAACCCGGCGTCGGTGGCGATGGTCGGCTTTGAACCGGTAGTGATCAAATCGAATGCGCGCGGCAATATCGATGTTGATGCGGTCAAGCAAGCGGTTGGCGACGATACGGCCGGATTAATGTTGACCAACCCAAACACCCTTGGCTTATTTGACGAGCATATCCTCGAAGTGGCGGAGATAATTCACCAAGCGGGAGGATTACTCTACTACGACGGGGCCAATGCTAATGCCAACCTGGGGATCTGCCGTCCGGCTGACCTCGGTTTTGATGTGGCCCACTTCAATCTCCATAAGACTTTCTCTACGCCGCATGGCGGGGGCGGGCCGGGGTCGGGACCGGTCGGGGCCAATAAAAAACTCGAGCCCTTCTTGCCAGTCCCGCGTGTTGTGAAGGAGGATTCGCGTTACGCGTTACGCGTTACGGGTTACGATAAATCTATTGGTAGAGTTCACGCTTTCCATGGCAACGTCAATGTGATCGTCAGGGCTTACGCTTACATCCGGTCGCTGGGGGCTCAAGGGTTAAAAGAAGTTTCGGAGCAAGCGGTCGCCAATGCGAACTACCTGATGAACAAACTTAAGCCGTATTATTATCTGCCGTACGACCGGACCTGCCAGCATGAGTTCGTCATTTCGGCCAAATGGCAAAAGGAAAAATACGGCATCAAGGCCTTGGATATCGCCAAACGATTGATCGACTATGATATCCACCCGCCGACGATCTATTTTCCGCTGATCGTCGAGGAGTCGCTGATGATCGAGCCGACCGAAAGTGAGTCGAAGCGGACTATGGATAACTTTTGTGACGTGATGATCAAGATCGCTAAAGAATGCGAGACCGATCCCGAACTACTGCGCCAGGCGCCTCATCATACCCCGGTCAGACGGGTCGACGAAGCCAAAGCGGCCAGGGAGCCGGACCTCCGCTGGCATTAACCTTTGATGCTTTGATCTATTTCTTGCAGAGCGTCAAAAACTGCCGCCGGATCATCTGATCCGTTAAGATCGACTCTTCCTTCTTTCGTACTAAAGACAAAGTGATCTTTATGCAAGGAAGTGCCGTTTTCACCCGTCAGCCAAGTGATAACGGAACTTAAATAATCTCTTATTCTCGCTTTGCTGATCGGAAGCCTTGAGTTGCTATCCCCATTATTCCCAAGAGCAACATCTTGAATAGTCAGCGTTTCACTTACATTGCCGCCAATTAATTGTTCAATTCCGTTGGCAATGCCCCGGCCAAGGTCAATATCCAGTTTGACCAGTCTTTCGGCAACCAGTTGCCCCTCTTGACGTACATCGTGTGCATGCTTGATATGCATTGTCCCGCTCATTACTTTTATCTTGGCTGATGTATCAGGGATGTTGGAACCAAGGCTTGGCGCCGGCCTTTTTAAAGTTACCCCGTTTAAAGCACCTATTGATCTTGAACTTACGCTCCAGCCGCTCATAATAATTTCCTCCTTTAAAGAAATATCTATCTAGAACATTATCGAAGGATATTTTAGAAATTTCAGTCAAAGATTAACTATTTGGAAACGAAGGGATTATCTTTTACAAAGAACCGCCAGTGGATCTTTGACCAGTAGGGGCCGGCGTAGTCTATTCCAATCCGGGGGGCCTTTTTGATGTCTTTTGAAGGAATAATTATTCCGCGATCTTCAATATAAAAGTGGGAACTCTTTTCGCAGAGGTCATGGCCGTTTAAAGATCTGTTCAGATTTAGGGCCTGGCATAGTTTTCCCGGACCGTTAGTCAGATTCGCTTCATTATTGGTCTGGCGGAACTTTTTCATCAGATCGAGGCTGTCAACCGGCTCCAGCGCCCGGACCAAAACGCATTCCGGCTCGTCCCTTCCCGCGGTAACAAAGTTCAATTGCAGATGCAGGCCGTAAACTAAATAAATATAAACATGACCGCCGCTGCCGTATTCAACCTCGTTTCTTTGGGTGCGCTTCCCTTTATAGGCATGAGATGCCTTATCCTTTTTGCCGACATAAGCTTCGGTCTCAACGATCATTCCCCCGATCTTCTGGCCGTGATATTCATGGATAAGAAATTTCCCGAGAAGAGATTTGGCGACTTCAAGAGTGGAGGGAAAGAAAAAATCGCGGGCTAACCTTGAGGGTCTTATCATGTTTTAATGATAGCATATTATGCGCTATAATTAATAAATGAAGAATTGCCGCCTGATACAATCTCCGCCTCAAAACGGGCAAAAAAACATGGCAACCGATCTCTCCCTGTTCAAGCAGTTTGAAGAACAGGCGGGCGGCCCCACGCTTAGGATATATTCATGGCGGCCAAAATGTGTTTCTGCCGGATATTCGCAAAGCATTGAAGAGGAAATTGACCTAAAAAAAGCGGAGTTGTTGGGTTGGGACATTGTTAAAAGGCCGACCGGCGGCGGGATCGTTTTCCATAATGAGGCGGAAACGACGTATTCTCTCGTCATGGCCAAAGATGACCCAATGCTGCCGAAGGGGCTGGTGCCGTCCTACAAAAAGATATCCGAGGCCGTCGTTTTTGCTTTGTTGTTGTTAGGGGTGAAAGCGGAAGTTGCGCAATCCTCACCCCGCCTCGCTGGCGCTCGGCACCCCTCTCCATCTCCGATGGAGAGGGGAATGAATTTCGACGATAGTCGAAAGAAAGGGGTGAGGAGTTTATGTTTCTCTTATCCGGCAGAATATGAGATAGTTGTTGACGGGCGAAAGATCGTTGGCAGCGCGCAGAAAAGGGGAAAAGTAGCTTTGTTGCAGCAAGGTTCGATCTTCGTTTGCCCAACACCGTCTTCTGCCTTCGAGTTGTTGAAAAAGAGCCACGATTTGCTCAACGCGATCAGCCTTGAGGAGCTCCTCGGCCGGACACCATCGGTTGAGGAGCTCTCGACCGCGCTAGTGAAAGGCTTCCAGGAAGTATTTGGGATAACATTCCATGAAGTTTAGATCTTGGTTATTGGTATTTGTCATTTGTTTTGAAGTTGGATGTTTGAAGTTTGAGGTTTCAGCCGCCACCTGGCTTGACCCGTCCCTGAAATGGCAAACCTTGGAAACGCCGCACTTTTCGATCCATTATTACCCTGAACTGGCCGGGACGGCCCGGCGCCTGGCGGAGGTCGCCGAAGAGGTCAACGAGACGATCACCGGAGTTTTCCGCTCCAAGCTGGAGATGAAAACCCAGGTTGTCCTCTTGGATATTACCGATTACGGGAACGGCTTCACGACCGTTTTTCCGTACCCTTGTATCACCCTCTACCTGACCGACTTGAGCGGCAACTTGGCTCCTTATAAATACGACAACTATTTACGCTATCTCTTCCTGCACGAATACGTCCACGCGGTCCATCTCGACCTGGCGGAGGGTGGTTTTACTCTGCTTCGGGCGATCTTTGGCCGGAACATCTTTCCCAATGCCTTGGAGCCGTGGTTCATGACCGAGGGGCTGGCGACTTACATGGAGACGCAGTACACCAATGCCGGCCGCGGCCGCGATCCCCGCTGGGAGATGATGATGCGGATGGACGTGCTGGAAGATAACGTTAAATCGATCGATCAGGCGGCGGTCGAGACGGTCCTCTGGCCGCAGGGGACGCTCCGCTATCTCTACGGGGTCAATTTTCTGGAGTATCTGGCCCGTCAATACCGCGAAGAGCGTTTGACCGCGCTGGCCCACATCTACGGCGATTATCTTTATTCCGCCGGGATCGACGGGGCCTTTGTCGCCCTCTACCAAAAGTCGCTTGGCCAGCTCTGGTCGGACTGGCTGGCCGACTCCCGGCTAAGATACGGGGCGGTCAAAAAAAGCCTTGGTCAATTGACCGTTCCCCGCTTGTTGACCGCCACTGGATATAATAACTTGAAGCCAAAATGGTCCAAAGATGGCCGATACATTTATCATTTCCAGCGCAATGCCGACGATTATCCGCAACTCCGGCGGATCGCCGCAGCGGGCGGAGGGTCGACCAAGGTGCTGGAAGGAATGTTCTACGACGACAATTATTCTTTTTCGCCGGACGGTTTGGCGCTCTATTTGTCCAAAGGCGATACTTACCGGAACTTTTACATATTCAAAGACCTCTACCGTTATGAGCTCTCCTCCGGGCGTCTGACCAAACTTACTAATGGCTTGCGGGCGAGCGACCCTGGCGTTTCCCCGGATGGGAGTAAGGTTGTTTTTGCCAAGAATGATAAAGGAACTAAGCGCTTGATGTTTATGGGGCTTGAAAGAGAATTGGAACCGCGAGGTTTACTCGCAGGTTCCAATGAGGGTAGCTCCAACTACTTTTCCCCAGTTTTCTCGCCGGATGGTCAAACGATCGTCGCGGCGAAACTGACCGGGCGGGGCGAACAGCGGATCGTGCTGATCGACCCGCGGACTGGGGACGAGAGAATTTTGACCGGCCGGCAGGGCTCGCCCGAAGCTCCGGTCAGCGAGGCTAACCCAACCTTCTCGCCCGGCGGCGATTACGCCTACTTTGAATCCGACCGGACCGGGATCGTTAATCTTTACGCCTATCATTTGCCGACCGGCCGAATGTATCAGGTCACGAATGTTTTGGGCGGGGCGCTGATGCCGGACGTCTCTCCGGACGGCAAGAAGCTGGCCTACGTTTCTTATTCCTCACGGGGCTACGATATCGCGCTGCTGGATATTGAGCCGTCCAAGTGGAAAAGCGTTCCTGTCGCGGTTGATGCCTGGCCCAGGTTGGAAAAGAATGATAATTTAACGGGAGACACAAACCAATATCCGACCCACGATTATAATCCCTGGCCAACCTTGCGGCCGCTCTTCTGGATCCCGGATTCGTATTATAACGAGAACGGGGCACAGACCTCGGTCTATATCGGCAGTTTTGATCCGCTGCAGCAGCATTATTATTACGCCACGCTTGGCTACGATTTTACTATCGGCCGGCCGGCTTATACCCTTTATTACGTCAATAACCAATTTCAGCCGCAGATCACGGCGGTCCTGACCGATTATTCTACGGCTTACTCTTTAGGCGGGACAACATATTGGGAGAGGGACCAGGAAGGGGTGCTGGCCTGCTCGTTCATTTCTAATCGGGTCTTTTCCGAATACGACAAACAAATACTGACTGTTGGCCTGGAAAACCTAAACCTGACCAATATAAGCAGTCTCGACGCGTTTGTTCCAAGGCCAAATACCGGCAACCTGACCGCCCTATACGCTTACTGGCGCTATCTGAATACCCGGGTTTACGCTAAGTCGATCAGCCCGGAAGATGGGATCGATGTTGCGCTGAAGGTTGAAAGATTCCTGCCGGAACTGCAGAGCGACTATAAATTTACCAATTATAGCGGGGCCTTGAGCTCTTATAGTAAAACGTTGTTCCCTCATCATGTTCTGGCCAGCCGATTAAGCGGTTATTACAGCCAGGGCGACCGGTTAGAGCAAGGAAATCTGACCTGGCGGTACCTGTCGGTCCGCGGGTATCCTTACGGCCTGGACAAGGGGAACAAAGGGGCCTCCATGTCGCTCGAATATCGTTTCCCGCTGGGTTATACGGAGCGAGGTTTCCTGTATGGGTTCACCTTTATCGACCGGCTTTGGGGAGCGCTCTTTTTCGATCTGGGGGGTAATTCGTTCCAACCGCTTGCTCAACTCAAGTTCAAGCGAGGGATCGGCGGTGAACTTCATCTCGAGGCCAACACGATGTTCGGCGGCGTGCCGCTCCTTTTCAAGCTTGGTTATGCTAAAGGGTTGGACGACGGCGGCCAGGAGACGACTTATTTTACTTTCAGTCTTTAGCGGTTAAGATTCTTTCTTGATCGGGAGCTCCTGGGAGAGGTCGGCCGGTTTCAAGACCCCGCCGGAGATAACATATTTGAAAGCGTCCTCGATCTTCATGTCGAGCAGGATGACCTCGCGGGCCGGTACCATGATCAGGAAACCGGTCGCGGGAGTGGGGGTGTTGGCGATAAAGACATTGATCATCTTCTCTTTGGCCTTTGTTTCGATCTCCGGGGCGGCATCAGAGGTGACAAAACCGACCGACCAGACCCCTTTGCGCGGATATTCCACGATGCAGGCCTTGCGGTATTCATCGGTCGTCTTGTGGACGAAAAGGACATCATTGACCTGTTTGGCGGAAGAATAGACCCCTTTAACGATCGGGATCCGATAAAGCAGGTTCTCGCCGACCTTGATCAGTTTAGAACCAAAAACATGAGTGGCCAGGAAACCGGTCAGGAAAATTATGGCGATCAGGGTGATGATGCCCAGGCCGGGGATCTGATGGCCAAAAAGTGCGGCAAAGAGCCAGCCGAGGATCCCGTCGGCGAACTGAAAAACGATCGTGATCAACCAGAGGGTGACCAGGAGCGGCAGAAGCGCGATCAGCCCGCGCAGGAAATACGAACCGGTTTTTTGCCAAAAGCCTTGCATTGTTGAAATTATATCACCTAATGGTATACTTTGAAAAGAGAGGAGGTGTTTTTAAATGACCAAAGCTTATATTCTAGTCGAAGCGTTGCCGGGGAAGGCGATCGAGTTGACCAACACGATCAAGGGGTTAGCCGGGGTGAAAACCGTCCACCTGGTGACCGGGCCCTACGACGTGATCGCTTTCGTGGAAACGCCCGATCTCAAGTCGCTGGGCGATTTCATCGTCAAGAAGATCCAGGCGACCGGTTGTGTCGCCCGTACCCTGACCTGTATCACGGTCGAAGAGTAGCTCTTAATCCATATTCCGCGCCAGGTTGTTCGCCCGGGCAAAGATTAGCCGGTTAATTGCCGCGAGGTAAGCCTTGGCGCTGGCGATAATGACGTCGAGCGCTGTGCCATGGCCGCCGTAGATCGTCTCCCCATCCTTGATCCTGACCATCACTTCCCCCTGCGCGTCGGTCCCTCCGGTGATCGCCTGGATGGAATAGTCGACCAGTTGCGGCTGGAGCCGGGTCAGCTTATCGATGGCGCGATAGACCGCGTCGACCTGGCCAACTCCCCCTTCCTTGGTTGAGATCTTTTCCCCTTTGAATGATAAAGTTACTTTCGCTTCGGGCTGGCGGTCGGTCCCGGAGCTGGTCTCGATACTGACGATCGAGTAGGTCTCCGGCACGATATAGACCTCGTCGGCAACGATCGTTTCCAGGTCGCGGTCGCTGATATCTTTTTTCCGGTCGGCCATCTCCTTGAACTTGTTAAAGGCCTTTTCCAGATTGGCTTCGCTTAGAGCGTACCCCATATCTTTCAGCCGGTCGGCGAAAGCGTGCCGGCCGGAATGCTTGCCGAGGACGAGCTTGTTCTCGGTCAGGCCAATATCTTCCGGCCGCATGATCTCGTAGGTATTGGGATCGATCAGTACGCCGGCCTGGTGGATCCCGGCTTCGTGGGCGAAAGCGTTGGCCCCGACCACCGCCTTATTGGGCTGGACCAGGATGCCGGTCAGGTTGCTGACCATCCGGCTGGTCTTATAGATCTCTTTCGTATTGATCGCTACTTCGGCGTCAAAATAGTCCTGGCGGGTCTTGAGCGCCATGACGACCTCTTCGAGCGCGGCGTTCCCGGCGCGTTCACCGAGGCCGTTGAGCGTGCATTCGACCTGGGTGGCTCCGGCTTTGATCGCCGCCAGCGAATTGGCGGTGGCCAGGCCAAGGTCGTTGTGGCAATGGACGGAGATCGTGACGTTCTTTTCTTTAATCAGCGGCACGTTCTTTATGATATTCTCGACCAGTTGGCCGTACTCCCAGGGGGTTGTGTAACCGACCGTGTCCGGCACGTTGATGATGGTGGCCCCGGCTTCGATCACGCCAGTGATCACTTTATAAAGGAATTCGTGGTCCGAGCGGCCGGCATCCTCGCAAGTGAATTCGACATTGGGGCAGAGCGACTTTGCATGTTTCACCATCTTGACCGCCGTTTCGTAGACCTTCTCCGGCGTCATGCGCAGTTTTTTCTCCATATGGATCGGCGAGGTGGCGAGAAAAACGTGGATCATCGGTTTAGCAGAGTGTTTGACCGCCTCCCAGGCACGGTCGATGTCTTCTTTTTTCGCGCGGGCCAGACTGCAGATATAGGGGCCCTTGATCTGCTGGGCGATCGCCTGGACCGAGTCGAAATCGCCGGGGGACGAGATGGCAAAGCCGGCTTCAATTACGTCGACGTTGAGTTTGGCCAACTGGCGGGCGATCTCCATTTTTTCTTCAGGGTTGAGCGAGGCGCCGGGCGATTGTTCGCCGTCCCGAAGAGTTGTGTCGAATATCTTGATCTTTTTTGCCATGATCATCACTCCTGTTTTAAAATTTTATCATATCGGTCGACCAATTTATACTCCCCCGGCTGTAGGGTGCCGAGCTGGAGCGGCCCGATGGCGATCCGGACCAGGCGGAGGCAGGGGAGGCCGACCGCCGCGGTCATCCTTTTGACCTGATGGTTCTTTCCCTCGGTGATCGTTAATTCCAGCCAGCTAGTCGGTTTATTCTTCCGGAAACGGATCGGTGTTGGTCTTGGCCAAAGGGTCGGTTCCTGGTCTAATAGTTTGGCCCGGGCGGGGAGGATTTTTCTCCCTTTTATTATTACCCCTTGCGCTAGTTTGGCCAGTTGCTCCGGAGTGGGGAGACCTTCGACCTGGGCCCAGTAGACCTTTTCCTGTTTATGTTTGGGGTTGGCCAGGCGTTGGTTCAACCCCCCGTCATCGGTCAACAGGAGCAAGCCTTCGCTGTCTATATCCAGTCGGCCGACCGGATAGACCGCGGCCAGTGGGATATAATCTTTAAGGGTGGGCCGGCCAAGCTCATCGCTGAACTGGCAGAGGACCCCGTACGGTTTGTTGAAGACGACGTATTGGTACATAGTTTATTATACAACATAAAGTGTGGGATTGATTTAATCGTCCAATGCGATATAATTCCGAAGCGGGAGGGGAAACATGAGTAAGAAAATTAAAACTATCGGAGTTCTGACGCCAGGTGGCGATGCGCCGGGGATGAATACCGCCATTCGGGCGGTAGTGCGGACGGCGATCTATAACGGCTTGAAGATCTACGGCATTGAACGGGGCTGGCAGGGGATGATCGACGGCAAGATCATTAACATGGAACTTAGCACGGTCGGCGGGATCATCAACCGGGGAGGGACGATCCTTCATACCCACCGCTGTCCCGAGTTCGCCCAGAAAGCGATGCGCAAGAAGGCGTTCGACAACCTCCGCGCTTATAATATTGAAGGGCTGGTCGTGATCGGCGGCGACGGCTCGTTGCGCGCCGCGCACGAACTTTACAAGGAATACGATCTGCCGACGATCAATATCCCGGCCTCGATCGATAACGACATTTACGGCACCGACTACAGCATCGGCTTTGACACCGCGGTCAATACGGCGGTCGAAGCGATCGACAAGATCCGTGATACGGCCACTTCTCATGAGCGGGTCTTTGTCATCGAAGTGATGGGGCGGTATAACGGTTTCATCGCTCTTGACGTCGGTCTGACGGCCGGGGCCGAAGCGATCATCATCCCTGAAGTGGCCTTTAACCTGGACGCTATCGGCCAAAAGCTCCGCTACGGCCAACAGCGCGGTAAATCCAGTTTTATCGTGGTGGTGGCGGAAGGGGCGGCCAAAGCGCACGATGTAGCCGCGGCTTTGAAGAAGAAGACTACCCTGGACGTCCGGGTCTCTATCCTCGGCCATATCCAGCGGGGCGGGTCGCCGACGGCGCTGTCGCGCGAAGTCGCCTGTAAATTAGGGGCGCGGGCCGTGCAGTTGCTGATCGAGGGTAAAGGAGCGCTGATGGTCGGGATCCAGTCGGACAAGATCATCGAAACACCGACCGAAGAGATCATCCGCCGCAAGAAGAAGATCGATCTCGCCGCCTACAAGCTGGCGAATATGTTGGCCACGTAACTCACTCTCTAACTCATCCCCCTGACCCCCTTCTCTTAGAAAGAGAAGGGGGAGGCTTCAGTTTCCAAGAGCGTTTTCACCCCCTCTCTTTTTAAGAGAGGGGGATGGGGGGTGAGTTAATAGTAGTCGGCCGCGTTGCGCATCGAGTAGAGCTGATGGTCTTGCGGGACGAAGCGCCCGCCTTTAACGTCTAACAGGTTGCGCGACATGATCACGTCGTTCTCCAGGCCAGGATAGACCCCAAAAACTCCCTCTTTCATGAAACTGAAGATCGCGTCGCCATAGCGGAGACCGAGGATCCGGTCCATCACATGGGCGACCCCGCCGCGGATGGCGTGGCCGCAGTTCTGATAGCGGTATTCAAACCCCTTGGTGTGCTTTTCCAGGATAGCGAAAATATATTCGCCGATCCCGCCGAGCTGTTCGTTGCCGAACGAGTCTTTTTTCTTCGGCATCTCGTGGCGCGCTTTGACCAGGGCGTATTTCGGATCGGCCATCACCGTTTCCAGCATCTTCTGGTGTTTCTTATTGATCTCGTCAGGATAGTGGGTGTCAAATAAACGGGCCCCTTCAGAAACAACGACAATGCAGTGCTGCTTTTTGGCGATCGACTTTTCCACCTGCTTGATCACTTTATCCATATCGAGGACCTCTTCGGGGAGGAGGGTGACCTCGGCGCCGCCGGCGATCCCGGCCCACATGGCGACCCAGCCGGCATGGCGGCCGAGAAGTTCAACGATAAAACAGCGATTATGGGATTCGGCGGTCGTCCGGATATTCTCGATAAAGTGGACCGATTCTTCGACGGCCGATTCAAAGCCGTAGGTCATTTCGGTCCCGTAGACGTCGTTGTCCATAGTCTTGGGGGCGCCGAACATCGGGAAAACGAACTGCTGGCCCAGTTTCCCGGCCGCGCCGAGCGTATCGTCACCACCCAGCACACAAAGGCAATCGATCTTCAGATTTTTCAAGGCCTCCATTGCTTTCTCCGGGGCTTTCGCTTCCAGATTGGCTTTGGAGAAGAGGTTGGTGCGGGAGGACTTGAGAATAGTGCCGGCTACTGTGAAAGATTCCTCGATATCAATCAGGCTCAAGGGTTTAACGATCTTGTCGAGCTCGGTCCCCGGATCGCGGGTCAATGACTTCCACCCCTCAAGTAAACCGACCAGCTCCATTTGCTCGTCTTTCGGCAGGGTGAGGTTCGCCTGGTTGATCCGGCGCAAGAGGCCGACGATGACCGCGTTATGCCCGGCGCAATCGCCGCCGCCGGTCAGGATGCCGATCCGTTTGATATTGATCTCTTTGCCTTGAAATTTAACTTTCATCTGTTAGCTCCTTCTTAACTCATCCCCCTGACCCCCTTCTCTTTTTAAGAGAAGGGGTGGCTTCAGTTTTCAAGAGCGTTTTCACCCCCTCTCTTAGGAAGAGAGGGGGATGGGGGGTGAGTTATCCCTTTCCCGCCGATCCGAGAACGTTCGTGTTCTTAGCCACGATCAATTTCTTTAGTTCTTCTCTGGCCGGTCCCAAATATTTTCTGGGATCGAATTCACCCGGCTGTTCGGCGAAGACCTTGCGGATGACCGCGGTCATAACGAGGCGGCCGTCGCTGTCGATGTTGATCTTACAGACTGCCGATTGGGCCGCCCGGCGGAGCTGTTCTTCGGGGATGCCGACCGCGTTATCCATCTTGCCGCCGAACTTATTGATCATCTGGACATATTCCTGGACGACGGAAGAGGCGCCGTGCAGAACAATAGGGAAGCCGGGCAATCTCTTTTCCACTTCGGCTAAAATATCGAAGCGGAGCGGGGGGACCGATTCCCCCGGCTTGACCTTGAACTTGTAGGCGCCATGCGAGGTGCCGATCGAGATGGCCAGGGAATCAACGCCGGTCCGTTTGACAAAATCCTCGACCTGGGCCGGGTCGGTATAGGTGTGCTTTTCCGCTTTGACCTCATCTTCGATGCCGGCCAGGACACCGAGCTCGCCTTCGACCGTGACGTCGAACTGGCGGGCATATTCCACGACCTGCTTGGTCAGCTTGATGTTGTCCTCGTAAGTGTGGCTGGAGCCGTCGATCATGACCGAAGAGAAACCGAAGTCGATGCACGATTTGCAGAGTTCAAAAGTATCGCCGTGGTCAAGGTGGAGACAGACTGGAATATTGCTCTTCAGGTCTTTCCGGCACATCTCAATTGCTCCCTGGGCCATGTAGCGGAGGAGGGTCTGGTTGGCGTATTTCCGGGCGCCGCTCGAGACCTGGATGATGACCGGCGAATTGCTTTCGGCACAGCCGCCGATGATCGCCTGCAGCTGCTCCATATTATTAAAGTTGTAGGCCGGCACCGCGTATTTCCCGGCCATCGCCTTTTTAAACATTTCCCTGGTATTGACGAGTCCCAATTCTTCGTATAATTTCTTTGCCATTTTTTTCTCCTTTTACCATTTAATAAGATCAGCCGGTCCGACCAACTTTTATTCTATCATAAAAATTAATATTAAATAAGGTGAAATTTTATTGTGATCACATGGATATATATCCGGACTGAATTGGACCTCGATCATATAAGTCAGTCCCGGGGAGTAAAAAATGAGTTTATTAGGAGCAGTTCGGCAAATGGCGCCTCTTTTAACCAGATCTGTTGTTAGGGAGGTTAGGGGGTCTTTTTCAGCGCCCAATAAAAGCATGCTAAGAACGATCGTAGGGGCGGGATTGGTTGCGGCCGGACTGCTTAACTGCGGCGGGAAAGTGATCGGCAATAATGAAAATATAGTTCAATTGCCTGAAGACGCCGGCCTGCCGGATATTCATGTTCCGGATAACCATGTTCCGGATGCCGTCATCCCGGATGTTAATAAGCCCGATGTTACTCCGGATATCCATATTCCCGATGCTCCCTTTGATATTAATCTGCCCGATGTTCAACCCGATATAATGCCCGATGTTCAGCCTGATACAAAGCCGCATGTCTGTGGCCCCGGTGAAGTTCCGCTGGCGGCCGATCCCGCCGATCCTCTGGCCAGGCAGTTAATGCCGGCCCTGGCCTCAAATGGCCAAGCCTACGCGGCGACTTGGATCGACATGAGAAATAATGTTTTCAGCAACCGCTTCAGGCCTTTTACGGTCTTGGGAGAAACAAACAAGGAAACGGAATTTCAGGGTTCATTCAGTATGAATACGTTTGTGGCGAGCTCACTGGCCTGGGACGGCGAGAAATTCGGGGTTGTCTGGGGAAACGAGGGGATGGACCTCTCTTTCTTCTCCGTTTCTCAAACCGGCGAGAAACTCGATCAAGGCCAGAAGCTTTTTACGCTCCAGTTTGGCGACAATAACCCTTCGCTCGCCTGGTCGGAGGCCTGCGGCTGTTACGGTTTATTGTGGAACGATAGAGAGTTTGGGCCGGACGGCGGGCTTAGTACGCCTGAAATATACTTTTTGCGGTTAGCGAAGTCAGGGAAGCCGCTGGGAGAAAAGATCAACATAACCAACAATGAGGAGTATTCATACAATCGGACCGGGACATCGATCGCGGCTACGACCGCGGGCTTTGCGATCACCTGGACCGATTATGCGTTGCCGATTTCGGCAAATACGGGGATTTACGCAAAAATGATCACCAAAGAGGGAGTGCCGATCGAACCCAAAATCCTTATCGCGAGCGGTTTGAATATTCATCCTTTGCTGCCGCCCCACTACGGGATAGGGACGATGCCGGCGATCGCGTCAGCCGGCGATAAATCGGCGATCGTCTGGTCGAAGAAAATTGCCTGGGACCACAGCGAACTGCACTTAACCGGTTTATCGGGCAACGGCCAGATAACCAAAGACGTTACCATTACCGATTCGGCGGCGGGCAACCTCGATCCTTCGATCGTCTGGAGCCCGGAGCGGCAGGAATTTGGGCTGGTTTGGGTTGCCGCCAGCGGGCCGCAGGACAACAGCGGCTTGAGATCGGTTTTATTTACGCGCGTTTCCCAAGATCTGACCTTGATCGGCTCTCCGCAGACGGTTGCGCAGACGGATGGGAATTTTTATTACGATCCTCCCCAGATCGCTTCGACCGCCGATGGCTATGCTCTGGCTTATGGCAGCCAGTCGATACAGTCGGGGTCGAAATATTATCAGAGCTATTTCAATTTCGTTTACTGCGCCGGAGGGGATAAATAAGAGGTTGTGGCCGCGATCGATCATAATGTTTTGGAGCGAATAATACAGTGATATTTAATCGGATCTGTAATCATGTTCCTTATCGTGTTTCCTGGTCAGGTCTTAAGAGCGCGCTGTCTATCCGGCCAAATTTAGCATCTTATGAAGCGGAGGCAGGAGCGGGCAAGCTGGGATTAAATAAACTCCGCCGACTGGTTAATTATATGGATAACCATCGACAATCCTTTTCCCGTGAAGAAAGGGCAGCAATAGAAGGGATGATAATTTCGCCTATGTCGTGTGAAAATGATCAAAGATCTCGGGACTTGGCGCAAAGAGGATATAATATATTAGTTTTGTTAGACAATGCCGATAAACTTAAGCCCGCAAGAGTTGTCGATGAGTTTAGACTTGATATCCCTGATGTTGCTGAAAGAGAAGCGGTCCCTCCGCCGGCCCCGTCGATGTATTCAGAAACGGAAGTTATAAAATTCGATCCTCAAGGACAAATTGGACAAAGAGTAGAAGCAGGGGCGATTATACCTAACGGGATGAGACCTCAGATTAACATCTGGCAATCTACTTGTGAAGAACCGCAGAACAGTATTGCTGATGCGGTTTTAAATTATATAAAAGCGGAAGAATAATGAATTTAGAAAGAATTGCAAGAAATATGATTCGAATGGTTCCGGTCCTGGCTTTAGGGCTCTCTACAGGCTGTTTGCCAGGTAAATCCGGCTGGCAAAGGTTTATTGAAAAAACGAATACCATGATAGTGGCTGCCGGGAAAAAGCATGGGTGTGTCGGGCGGGGGGAAGGGGAAATTGAGATGGATTCTATGATGGGAGATTATATTGCTGAAAATATCGCTAAAAATAACGCCTATACGGATTACAAGCTAAGATGTGTTGATCCCCAGGCTTTAAATGTTAAGATCGATAAAGAAAATGGCGTCATCGTTGGGATTATGGCTAATGGTTCATTGCTGAACATTAGATTGTTTGACTGCGGCAGGCAAAATTATTTTGATCCGACTGGAGAAAAGTATATCTCAACCGTGGCGGTTTGCGGGCGAAAAAATTAAGACTAATACTTGATCAGCTTTATAAAACTATCAACCTTTAAGCTCGCTCCGCCCACCAATCCCCCGTCGATATCCGGTTTGGCCATCAATTCTTTGACGTTATCCGGCTTGACCGACCCGCCGTAGAGGATGCGGATGTCCGCAGCAACGTCTTTCGGTAATAATTTTCGAATATAAGCGTGAACTTCCTGGGCTTGCTCCGGAGTAGCTGTTTTACCGGTACCAATTGCCCAGACCGGCTCGTAGGCAATAATGACTAATGACCAATGACTAATGTCTAATGAATGCAGGCTATTTTTGATCTGATTTTCAATGACCTTGAATGTTTCTCCTTTTTCTCTCTGCTCTAGCGTTTCTCCAACGCAAACGATCGCGTTAAGATTATGTTTGATGGCCGCTTTAAGTTTCTTGTTGACCGTCTCGTCGGTCTCGCCGAAAAACTGCCGGCGCTCGGAGTGGCCGATGATGACGTAAGTGCAACCGACTGCTTTGAGCATTGGCGCGGAGATCTCGCCGGTGAACGCCCCTTCATCCTCCCAGTAGAGGTTCTCGGCCCCGATAAAAACAGTGCTCCCGTTGGCGGCGACGCTGCAATCTTTCAGGTTAGTGTAGGGGGCGCAGATCAGCACGGTGCAATCGTAGCTCTCTTTCAGGTGGGGCTTGAGGGCGTTAATGAAGTCGACTGATTCGGTCGCGGTCTTGTACATCTTCCAGTTCCCGGCAATAATGGGCTTCCTCATTTTTTTCTTCCTTTCTATTCTTCGCGCGGCGCGACAATGATATAGCGGGTGGAGCGGCCGGCCCCTTCGGACTTGACCAGCCGCTTGTCTTCCAGCAGGGTCATCTCCAAGTGGGCCGTTTTGTGGGAAACGTTAAAAGCCTCGCGATATTCCCGGTTGGTGATCGTCCCGTGCTCGCCGATCAGCTGCAGCGCCCGGATCTGGCGCTTGTTCAGCCCCTTGCCCGACCAGGGGTTGGTCATTTCCTTCTCCTCGTTCTCCTTGGCGGGGCGGGAGAGGTTACCGTCGCGGACATAACAGATCTCGTCCGTGCGGTACGGTTTGTCAAGCCCTTCGGGGACGTTGATGACCAGGATCTTCTTGTCGGACTTCTCGATGATCTCGACCGTGGGGGTGATGGCGGGGGAGACATGGTTCCGGCCGATGTTCTTGAGGGTCTCTTCCAGCCGGCCGTCCGTTTCGATGCCGATCAGGTGCTTGTTCTTGTCGTCGATGCCGTAGACAAGCCGGCCGCCGTCGGCGTTGGAGAAACCGACCATTTCCCGGGCGATGTCGTCCTCGGCGGGAATGTTCTTCTCGAATTCGACCGACTGGCCTTCACCCTGTTCGAGCAGCTCGAGTATGTCATCCCAGGTCATGTTAGGGATAATATACCATATGGTATAATTGTATTCAATGACTAATGACGAATGACTAATGACTAATTAATGAGCAATTTATTCGGAAATTTATTAGACCTGATCTTCCCTCCGCGCTGTGAGGTTTGCCGCCAGAGCGGCCCGGAGCCGCTTTGCGCCGCCTGTTTTACCCAGATCAAGTTCATGAAGCCGCAGCTTGGCATCCATTCCGCCACGGTCTACGGCGGAGTGGTGCGGGACGCGCTCCATCGGCTCAAATTCCAGCGGCGGAAAAAACTGGCCGAGGCGCTGGGGGTGGTCCTGGTCAAATATCTGGCGCAGGTGGAGTCGCTGCAGCTCAAAGAGATCGATTGGCTCGTCCCGGTCCCGTTGCATCAGAAACGGGAGCGGGAACGCGGTTTTAACCAGGTCGAACTGCTGGCCAAGGTTATTGGCCGCTATTATGAACTACCGGTCAAGAACGCGTTGGCGCGGGTCCGCAACACGCACGCCCAGTTCAACCTTCCCCGGGAAGCGAGGTCGGTTAACGTCAGAGGGGCGTTCCAGGCCGTTGATCCGCCGGCGCTAAATGGCCGCAGGGTCCTTCTCCTGGACGATATCTTTACCACCGGTGCCACGGTTGCCGAATGCGCCCGTATCCTCCTGGCGGCGGGGGCCAAACGGGTCGAAGTCCTGGCCTTGTCGCGAGCCGTGGAATAGTGTTACAATAAGCACGGGAGGAAAACAACATGCAGATAACGATATCCGGCCGCAATTTCGATCTTACCCCGGCGATCAGGGATTATGTCCAGGGAAAAGCCGCGAAACTTGAGGAGTTCTTCAAGAATATCCAGAAAGTTGAGGTCATCCTGGAGGCGCGCAAAATTAGTGACCTTAACCGGAGCCAGGTAGCGGAGCTCCGCATCTGGCTGGCCGGGAACAAAAATATCCAGGCGAGCGAAGGGGCCAAGGACATCTACGCCGCTTTCGACCTGGCCTTGCAGGAAGCCAAACGACAAGTTGAGAAACATAAGGAAAAACACCTCGATGAGAAACGCCGCCGGGGGGCCCGTTTTAAGTTCCTGGCCCGGCTGAAGATCCCCGGTTTCGGTACCCCGGCCCCCGAGTCAGAGCTGTGACCTCGCATGCTGCCATGGCTCACCAAGTTATTTAACGCTGGCGCTGAGCGAAAATTAAGTTCGCTCCAGCCGCTGGTCGACCAGATCAACTCTTTCGAACCCGAACTGAAAAAACTGTCCGACGAAGAACTGCGTGCCAAGACCGCGGAGTTCCGCCGGGAGCTAGCCGCTGGAAAAACATTCGATGACCTCCTCCCCGCCGCTTTTGCCGCGGTGCGCGAAGCTTCCTGCCGGACCACCGGCCTGCGCCACTTCGATGTCCAGCTGATCGGCGGGATCGTCCTCCACCAGGGGAAGATCGCCGAAATGAAGACCGGTGAAGGAAAAACCCTGGTCGCCACTCTCCCCATTTATCTCAACGCCCTGGAGGGGAAGGGGACGCACGTCGTCACGGTCAACGATTACCTGGCCCATCGCGACATGGAATGGATGGGGCCGATCTACAGGGCGCTCGGCTTGACCGTCGGTTGTGTCCAGCACGACATGGAGCCGCCGGAGCGCAAGCTGGCCTATGCCTGTGATGTCACCTACGGCACCAACAACGAGTTTGGTTTCGACCATCTGCGCGATAACATGGCCCTCTCGCTTTCGGACTGTGTCCAGCGCGACCTCCATTACGCCATCGTTGACGAGGTTGACAGCATCCTGATCGATGAGGCCCGCACCCCGCTGATCATCTCCGGCATGGTTGAAGACAGCGTGACCAATTATCTCAAGGCCAACGACGTGGTCAAAAAACTGCACCGGAGCACCGATTTCACGACCGACGAAAAGACCAAGAATGCCGTGCTGACCGAACATGGCACGCGCAAGGTCGAGAAAATGCTTAACCTCGATTACCTCTTCGACATCGGGCATATCGAGCTGGCCCACCAGATCCTCTCCTCGCTGCGCGCCTGGCATCTCTTCCAGAAGAACATCGATTATGTCGTCAAGGACGGCGAGGTTATCATTGTCGACGAATTCACCGGCCGCCTGATGGTCGGTCGGCGTTATTCCGACGGACTCCACCAGGCGATCGAGGCCAAGGAAGGGGTCGAGGTCCAGCAGGAGTCGCAGACCCTGGCCACGATCACTTTCCAGAACTATTTCCGGCTCTTCAAGAAACTGTCCGGCATGACCGGTACCGCCAAGACCGAAGAAGGGGAGTTTTGGAAGATCTACAAACTGGAAGTGCTGGAGGTCCCGACCCACCATCCGATGGTCCGGACCGACCATTCCGACCTGGTCTATAAGAACAAGCGGGCCAAATTCCGCGCGGTGGTAGGCGAGATCGCCGAGTGGCACAAAAAAGGGCGGCCGGTCCTGGTTGGGACGATCTCGATCGAGAATTCCGAACTGGTCGCCGAAATGCTGCAGCGGCGGGGTGTGCCGCACCACGTCCTTAATGCTAAGCACCACGAACGCGAGGCGGAGATCATCTCCCGGGCGGGCCAGCCGGGGGCGGTCACCATCTCGACCAACATGGCGGGCCGCGGGACCGATATCGTTCTGGGCGAAGGGGTACCGGCGCTGGGCGGCTTGCACGTCATTGGCACCGAGCGGCACGAAAGCCGGCGGATCGACAACCAATTGCGCGGCCGGGCCGGCCGGCAGGGTGACGCCGGGTCGACCCGCTTCTACGTTTCGCTCGAGGATGAATTGATGAAACTTTTCGGCTCCAACCGGGTTTCCGGGATGATGGAGCGGCTCGGGATCGAAGAAGATGTGCCGATCGAACATGGCTTGATCTCCCGGGCGATCGAGAACGCCCAGAAGAAGGTTGAGCAATACCATTTCGGCATTCGCAAGCAGGTCCTCGAGTTTGACGACGTCATGAACAAACAGCGCGAGACGATCTACGCCCTCCGCCGCCGCATCCTGGAAGGGAAAGAGTTGCGGGCGAAGGTGCTGGAAATGATGGGCCAGACGGCCGGCGAATGGCAAAACGATTTCCTGCCGGAAAAGATCAGTCCGGAAGAATGGGATTGGGACGGGCTCTTCAAGGCGGTCAACGAGGTTATTCCGGTGATCGGCCTCGACAAGCTCAAAGAGCGGGGGAAACGGGAGGAGATCAAAGACGCTTTGCTGGCTATGCTCCAGCAGGCTTACGCCGACCGGGAAACGGCTATCGGGCCGGACAACATGCGCCAGGTGGAGCGGCTGGTCCTCTTGCGGGTGATCGATGCCGCCTGGATCGAGCAATTGCACAATATGGATGTGTTGCGCGAGGGGATAGGTTTGCGCGGCTGGGGTGGCAAGGACCCGCTGATCGAATACAAGATGGAAGGGTACGGCATGTTCGGGGAGATGATGCGCGGCGTGCGCGAGCAGGTCATCGGCATGATCTTAAAAGTCCAGATCAGCGGGCAAGAAGAAGCGGCGCCGAAGCGCCGGAACGTCAGCTACGGAGCTCCGCCGAAAGAGGGGGGACGCGCGCCGACCCGGGTTGCCGAGAAGGTCGGCCGGAACGACCCGTGTCCCTGCGGCTCCGGCAAGAAATATAAGAAATGCTGCCTGAAGAATTAAAAGATAAGCTGGGCCGTCTGGCCGAGAAGAGCCGGGAGATTGAAAAAACAGTGGCGATCGAAGCGAAACAAAAACGATTGGCCGAGATCGAGGCGGCTACCGCCGATCCGAAGCTCTGGGAGAACCAGGCCCGGGCCAAAGGTTTGCTCCAAGAAAAGAAAGCTATTGAGAAAGAGCTGAACAGTTTCGCTACCCTGCGCGCCGGGTTAGATGACCTCAAGACGCTGGTTTCGCTGGCTGGGGAAGCTGATCTTAATGATCTGGCTGCCGAATTACATGCTCTGGAAAAGAAAGCCGCAGAGCTCGAGCTGGCGACTTTGCTCTCTGGCCAGTACGACAGCAATAACGCTATTTTAGCGATCAATGCCGGGGCGGGCGGGGATGACGCGCAGGACTGGGCGCAAATTCTCCTGCGGATGTATACCCGTTGGTGCGAGACCAAAGGCTACGGCGTGGAAATGCCCGATATCTCCTACGGCGACGGAGCGGGACTCAAGAACGTCACCCTGGTCGTGACCGGCCCTTACGCCTATGGTTACTTGAAAGCGGAATCAGGTGTCCATCGCCTGGTCAGGATATCTCCTTTTTCCTCGGAAGGGAAAAGACATACTTCTTTTACTTCGGTCGAGGTCATACCGGAGATCGAAGACGACCTTAAAGTCGAGATCAATCCAAACGATTTGCGGGTGGATACCTACCGGGCGTCCGGTCCGGGGGGACAAAATGTTAACAAAGTCAGTTCAGCCATCCGGATCACCCATCTGCCGACCGGGCTTGTTACCCAGAGCCAATCTGACCGCTCTCAACTTGTTAACCGCGACATCGCCCTCCGCCTCCTGAAGGCCAAACTATACGAAATGATGCTGGCCCAGCAGAAAGAGAAGATCGACGAACTGCGGGGCGAAAAGAAAAAGATCGAGTGGGGGAACCAGATCCGTTCTTATGTTTTTCAGCCTTATACCATGGTCAAGGACCACCGGACCGGCGTGGAAGTGGGCGATGTCCAACGGGTAATCGACGGCGATCTGGACGCTTTTATCGAAGCTTCATTGAGAGGAGTGAAAAGGGATGATCGATAAGATTGGCCGGGGTTTTCTTGTTCTGTTGCTAAGTGCCGCGGTCCTTTTGGGCGCTTTCCTCGGGGTTAGCCGTTTCCTCGCGGAACGGGGCGGGAAGTCAGTCGAACTGGTGATGGACCTGAACGATATCAAGCGAATGGCCGCCTATGAGAAGAAGTCGCTCGACAGCGTCCTGCTGGAGATCAAAAAGCTCGGCATTACCGATATCGGGCTTTTTGAACAGACCTTGCCCGATGCCAATGCCGCCGGTGAACTTTATTACGCCAAAGGGACGGGGATCATCCGTTTCAAGTCGCTCCAGGGGAAGGTTAAGCCCGACCGTGTCTACATCTATGCCCCGGACAGCCAGGTGCGGAAGCGGGTCTACAATCAGCTGAAGCTGGCGCTCGGTGAGCGGCCGCTCAAGTTCCTCGGTAAAGAAATCCTCGAGGTTGACGAACTGGAAGAAGAACTGCGGGTGCTTGGCCTGGGGATCTCCGAGTCACAGCGCAAGTACCTGGAGGGGAAGGGTTTCCTCATCGTGCCGCGGGTCTGGAACGATCCGCGTTACCATCTTGGCAACATCGAAGGGAAGATCGAAGCGCTTAAAGCTTACGGCCTGGTCATTTTTGACGGTGAGGAGATACTCGGCTCTCCGGACGCCATCCCGGCGCTGGCTGAAGCGCTGAAAAAATTCAAGCTTAAATACGGCTACATTGAGATCGTCAAGCAGGATGGCGACAGCCAGTTAAAGAAACTGATGGGGGAAGAGGCGGTGCGCGTCCATAGCGTTCCCAAAGATGAGCTGATCAAGCTGGACAAGGAAGAGGCGCTTGACCGTTTTGTCCGGGCCGCCCGGGAACGCGGCGTCCGCTTGATCTATCTCCGTCCTTTTCTCCCGCCGCAGATCGAGGCTTATCCGGTCGCTTACAACTTGAAGTACTTCGGCGAATTAAAGACGCGCCTGGAAGCAGCCGGCTTTCAGCTTGGCCCGGTGGGGCGGACGGACCGGCTTAGCCTGAACCAGTGGGAGATCCTGGTCCTTGGTGGCGGCGTGGTGATCGGGGCGGTTTTTCTCCTCGACCTTTTTGTCACTTTGCCGATCTGGTTGCTTTATCTTCTTTGCCTGCTCCTGATCGAAGGAATATTTCTCGGAGTGACCTCCGGGTATGGTCTACTCCTACAAAAAGGGCTGGCCTTCGCGGCGGCGACGATCTTCCCGTCTTACGCGGTGATCGCCACCTTCGGCCGGCCGATCAAGAAGTTCGGCCCCGGTTTCCTGCAGGGCGCTTTTTCGATCCTGAATGTCCTGGCGGAAACGGCTGTCGGCATTTTTCTGATGGTCGGCCTGCTGGCCGACTTCCGTTTTATGAGCGGGGTCGAGGTCTTCCCGGCGGTCAAGGCGGCATTGATCTTGCCGGTCGCGGTCGTCTTGGCCTATTTTATTCTGAAGACAGGTGAGGGGGATATTCGGCAACGCCTGACCGAATTGCTCCGGACCAAGGTCAGTTTACTAGCCGTCGGTTTGGGGGTGGTCGGTCTGGGGGCGCTGGCCGTGCTGGTCGCCCGTTCGGGGAACTTCAGCCTGCCGGTCCCGGCGGTCGAAAAAAGCTTCCGGAACTTATTGGAAATCCTCCTTTTCGTCCGTCCCCGGACCAAAGAATTCCTGATCGGTTATCCCGCCCTGATGCTGGCCGCCTTTTTTGTTCTTCGCGGCAAGCCGCAATGGCTCTGGCTGTTGGCGGCGGTCGGGGTGATCGCGCCGATCTCGGTCTTCAATACTTTCTCCCATATCCATACGCCGCTCATGATCTCCCTTGTCCGGACCTTTAACGGTTTGGTCCTTGGCCTGATCGTCGGCTGGGTGGCCTGGTTCATCGCCAGCCGTTTTGTGGCTGACTCGGGTGAGCATTCGTGAGAATAGTTCTATCCGGCTATTATGGTTTTGGCAATGTCGGCGACGAAGCGGTCCTCCAGGCGATCCTTAATGAATTGACCAGCCGCGTCCCTGACGCCGAGATCTGTGTCCTCTCCGCCGCGCCCCAACTGACGGCCGAGTTGAACCGGGTCAGGGCGATACCGCGTTACTCTTTGTTCCGGATCATCCGGGAGCTTCGCCAGGCGGATATTTTTGTCAGCGGGGGGGGGACCCTTTTTCAGGACGCGACCAGCCGGCGCAGTTTCCTTTATTATCTTGGCCTGGTTTGGTTAGCCAAGCGGCTGGGCCGCCGGGTCGTTATCCTGGCCCAGGGTTTTGGCCCGCTGCGCGGACGGCTCAACCGTCTCCTGGCCAGAGTGGTCCTGAACCGGGTTGACCTGATCACCTTGCGCGATGACGAGTCGCGCCAGGAGTTGGAACGGCTGGGGGTGGGCCGCCCGGAGATCGTCGTGACTGCCGATCCGACCCTGCTCGACACTGTGCCGCCGCTGGTCGAAGGCCGGAAGGTCCTGGCACTGGAAGGGGTGCCGGCCGGCGTGCCACTGGTCGGGCTCGCCCTGCGCGGGTTGAAAGGCCAATCAGAGCTGGAAAACAGGCTGGCCCAAGAGATCGCGGCGGAACTGAACAGATCACCGCGCCGCCAGCCGGTTTTTCTGCTTTTCCAGTGTCCCGAGGATATGGGGATGGCCCGCAAGGTTATCGACCGCCTGACCGTTCCCTATCACGTCATTTACCGCCTCTGCCGGCCGGAAGAGATGCTCGCCATGTTCCCGCATTTTGACCTGGTCGTGGCGATGCGGCTGCACGCCGTGATCTTTGCCACGCTAGCCAAGGTTAATTGTCTCGCTTTGTCGTATGATCCGAAAGTCAGCTCCTTCGCCCGGTTGGTTGAGCAACCGTGCGTTGAGGTCAGCGCCGGGGCGGAATTCCCCGACCGTCTGGCCGAACTCCTGCTGCGGCCGCTCGACCGGAGACTGGAGCTCGAACTCCACTGCCGGAGGCTCTGCGACCAGGCGCGGCGGAGTTTTGATCTCATGCTGGAGAAAGGTTATCATTTAGACAGGGGGGGAGCAAAGAGATGAAAAAGAAAGCGTTGATCACCGGTATCACCGGTCAGGATGGCTCATATCTCTCGGAATTATTACTGGCCAAAGGATATGAGGTCCATGGTATTGTCCGCCGGGTCGCTTTTGAGGACATTGAGCACCGCATGTGGCGCTTGCGGCACATCTATGACCGGTTGCAGCTGCACTCGGCTTCCCTCGAGAACTACGCCAGCATTTTTAAGACAGTTGAAAAAATAATGCCGGACGAGTGTTATCATCTGGCGGCGCAGAGCTTTGTCAGTTATTCTTTTGAAGATGAGTTCTCCACTATCAACATTAACCTAAATGGAACGCATTATGTCCTCTCCGCCTTGAAGGAGCGCTGCCCGGCTTGCCGCTTCTATTTTGCCGGCTCGTCGGAGATGTTCGGCCTGGTCAATGAATCACCCCAGAATGAACAGACCCACTTCCACCCCAGATCGCCCTATGGCATTTCCAAAGTGGCCGGTTTCGACCTGACCAGGAACTATCGGGAGGCGTACAACTTATTCGCCGCCAGCGGCATTTTATTCAATCATGAGTCGCCGCGCCGCGGCTTTGAGTTCGTGACCAGGAAGATCAGTAACGGAGTGGCTAAAATAAAACTAGGCCTGGACCGGGAGCTGCGCCTGGGTAACCTGGAGGCGAAGCGCGATTGGGGGTTTGCCGGTGATTATGTCGAGGCGATGTGGCAGATGCTGCAGCAGGACAAACCGGACGATTACGTGATCGCCACGGGGGAGACCCACTCGGTCCGGGAATTCGCCGAGCTGGCCTGCCGCACTTTGGACCTCGACCCGGCCAAATATCTCCTGGTGGACGACAAGTTCTTCCGCCCGGCCGAGGTCAATCTGCTCTGCGGCGACTACGCCAAAGCCCAACAGAAGTTCGGCTGGCAGCCGAAGGTCAGGTTTGCCGAACTGGTCAAGATGATGGTGACGGCTGACCTGGCGAGGCTAAAGAACTATCCAAAATGAAGTTGGCGTTGGTCCATGATTTTTTAAGCCAGTTCGGGGGAGCGGAACGCGTGGTGGCCGTCCTGCACGAGCTTTACCCGGACGCGCCGCTCTACACTTCGATCTATGCCCCGGACCGTCTGCCGGAACCTTTCCGGCGGATGGATATCAGGACCACTTTTATGCAGCGGCTCCCTTTTGTCCATCAACTGTTCAAACTCTACTTTATGATCTATCCGCTGGCCTTTGAGGGGATCGACCTGGCGGCCTATGAGGTCATCCTCTCTTCGAGTTCAGCCTTTGCCAAGGGGGTGAGAAAGCAGCCGGGCCAGCTGCATGTCTGTTATTGTTACACCCCGATGCGTTTTGGCTGGCGCTATGATGATTATGTCCGGAACGAACCGTTCCCCGGCTTTATCAAGCAGCTTCTCCCGTTTTTCCTGGAGCCGATCAAACAATGGGACCGGCGCAATTCCGCCTCGGTCGATCATTTTATCGCCATTTCCCGGGTGGTGGCGGACCGGATCAAGCAGATTTACGGTCGTGAATCTGCTATAATTTACCCGCCGGTGGAAACTGATTTCTTCCAGCCGGCGGGGATCGAGCGGGACCACTTCCTGCTGGTCTCGCGGTTGAACGCCTATAAAAGGGTCGAGCTCGCCGTCGCGGCCTGCAAAGAGCTCGACCTTCCCTTGAAAATAGTCGGTGACGGTCCCGATAAGGGGCGTCTGCAGCGGCTGGCGGGGCGCAATACCGAGTTCCTGGGCAGGTTGTCGGATTTTGAAGTCGCTAAACTTATGGCGGAGTGCCGGGCCCTGATCTTTCCCGGCGAAGAGGATTTTGGGATCACGCCGGTCGAGGCGATGTCTTGTGGCCGGCCGGTCATCGCTTACCGGGCCGGCGGGGCGCTGGAAACGGTCATCGAGGATGAGACCGGGCTCTTCTTTGACGAGCCGACGCCGGCCGCGCTGGTTTCGACCCTGCAGAGGTTTAAGTTCAAGTTGTTCGACAAGTCGCGGGTCCGGGCGCACGCCCTGAAGTTCGATAAACGGCATTTCAGCCGCCAGCTGGCAGCTTTCGTTAAGGAGAAATATGAAGAAAAGTTCGGCCGATAATAAGTTCTTCTCGTTCGACGCGCTGATCGAGGTCTGCCTGCTGGTGATCGTCTTCCTGGTCCCAACCATTTTTGACCGGCGGCTCGGCATCGTTTTTTCCGGGGCCAAGATCGCCTGGCTCCGGGTCTTTGTGGTCGTGACCATGTCTGCCTGGGCGATCAAACTGCTGGTCCGCCGGGAACATCGTTTTTTCCGGACCGTCCTGGATTGGCCGATAGCTGCTTATCTCTTGACGACCACGGTCGCCGCCCTGACCTCGGTCCAGGTCTACATCAGTTTGACCGGTTTTTACGGGCGCTTCGAAGGTTTGACCACCTGGTATATTTTCGGCCTGCTCTTTTTGCTGGTAACGAATTTCGTCCATAATTCGGCCCAGATCAAGCGGCTGTTCACCGCGGTAGTTTCTTCCGCCACCCTGATGTCGGTTTATGGCGTGATCCAGCGCCAGGAGATCGACCCGTACATGTGGGGTGGGGTGATCACCTGGCAGCGGGTCATCGGCACGATCGGCCAGCCGAACTTCCTGGCGGCCTACGTCCTGATGGCTTTCTTCCTCGGCCTGGTCTTATTGCTGGAAGAGAAACAATTCCCGAAAAAGATCGACTGGACCGGCCAGCTGGCGCCGCTCGGTTATTTCTTCTTTTCCCAGGTCACTTTTATCGTCATGCTCTACACCCTCGACGCCCAGGATGTCCTGGTCTGGTACCTGGGCTGGGGGCTGGTCACGGCCGGGGCGGTCCTTTTTGCCTTCAATTACGATAAGCTCCATCCGCTGGTCCAGGATGTGCTTTGGGTGATCTGCCTGGCGGCGATGTTCATTTGTCTTAATTTTACCCAGAGTCGCGGCGGCTATATGGGGTTCGGGACCGGGGCGGTCCTTTTTGCCCTGGCGGCCGGCCGGCACTGGCTCTTCAAGAATTGGCGTGAGCTAGCGCTGCTGGGAGTGGTGATCGTGTCTATCACGGCTTTTACCATGCTCCGGACGGAGTATTCCCCCATTGAACGTTTCGCCGGGGAGATCTCGGCCAAGGAAGAGATCTCCGCCTCGGGGGTAAGTTCCAGCCAGCTGGAACTGAAAGGGGCGGCCGGTTCGCGCGGCGAGACCTGGAAAAGCGCTTTTGGCATTATGGCCGATAACCCGCTTTTTGGCGTCGGGCCCGAGGTCCTTAAGATGGTCTTTCCGCGTTATGAGACCGACCTCTTCCGTTTCAAGGAGACCTTCCATGTCAAGCAGGACCGTTGCCATAACGAGACTTGCGACGTCCCGGTGACCAAGGGGCTGATCAGTTTTGCCCTGTACTTCTGGATCATCGCCCTGGTCTTTCGGACCGGTTGGAGCAAGCTCCGGGGGGCGAGCGACAACCAGCGGTTGATGTTGGCCGGCTTAATGGCGGGAAGCCTGGCTTATCTCATTCAGAACCAGTTCAGTTTTGGCGTGGTCGCGATCACTTCGCTTTTCTGGATGATGATGGGGGTGGTGATGGTCGTTGGCCGTGAAGAGGCGAGCCCGGAACCCCGGCAGAAACTGAATGTCGACGAGATCCCCTGGCTCTGGGTTTCCCTGGTCGCCCTGGCCGGCGTTGGGCTGGTCTATTGCTCTTTTTTCTCTTTCCGCTCGGACATTTACTTTAAAGCGGGCAAGACCATGCTCGACATGAGAGCCTTGCCGCAGGCGGCGGAGGAATTGAAAAAAGCCCTGGCCATCCAACCGTTCGAGGGGACGACCGTTTCTCATCTCGGGATCGCCAATCTAAATATGGGCAATACCATTGAAGCTGCCAGGTACTTAGAATACGGGACCAAGATCGATCCCTATAACGCCGATAATTTTTATATGCTGGCCCGGCTTTGTCTGGCGCTGGGTGAACGGAATGGCCCGGTTTATTTCCAGCGAGCCTGGCAGAACAACGAGATCGCCCTGAAGATCGATCCCTACTATGCCGAGGCTTATGAGACAAGAGGTTTCTTGCTGGAGCGGCAGGGGAAACCAGCCGCAGCCCTGGTCCAGTACGAGAAAGCTTTCAGCGTCAACCCGACGCTCCCCGGGCCGATCATGAAAGTGGAGGAGCTGAACCGGCGCCTCGGGCGGCTGGATAATGCCCGGCGGATCTTTGGCGAGATGAACCGCCGCTTTCCGGACAATATTGAAGTCTTCAAGGCCCTGGAACGGGTCAAATGATCTTCAAAGCGCTGGGCGACGCGGTCCTGATCGTGCTCTCTTTCCTGCTCGGTTATTATTTGCGTTTCAAGGTACTCCTTTTTGTCACCCCGGCCTCACTGCCGGTCATTGAAAAATATTTTAACGTTCTCCTGTTCATTACCTTGATCTGGCTGGCGATCTTCAAGTTGACCGGCTTCTACGATAATAAAAAATTCACGGCGTTAGTTGACGAGGTCGCCAATATTTTTGGCGGGGTCACCCTGGCCAGCCTCCTCCTGCTTGGTCTCCTCTTCCTGAACCGTGAATTCTGGGTCTCCCGCCTGGTCGTTTTCAACGCCTGGTGGATAGCGCTGGTCCTCTTTACCGGCACCCGGCTGATCGGCTTTGCCCTGGCCAGGGCGATGCGGCTGAAAGGGGTCGGCTTGAGAAATACTTTGATCGTCGGGGCTGGGGAGATGGGACAATTGCTGGCCCGTAAGATGGAACAAGACCCTGGTCTCGGTTACCGGTTGGCCGGTTTTGTCGATGACGATCCGGCCAGACCGGGACTGAACAGCCAGATAAAACAAATGATCGGCGAGTTGAAGGTGGAAGAGGTCCTGATCGCCAGCTCGCAGCTTCCTGCCGAGAAGATCCTCGATATCATCACCGACTGTGAGCGCCTGGGGGTCGAGTTCAAGATCGTCCCTGGCCTGCTCGAGCTGATCGCCAGCCGGGTTGACGTCGATGAACTGGCGGGCGTCCCGCTCCTGACCGTTTCCGAGATACGGTTAAAGGGCTTCAACGCGCTGTTGAAACGGGGGGTCGATCTCGCCGCCTCCTCGCTGGGCCTCCTGCTGATCTCCCCGGTCTTGCTGGCCTTTGCCGTGCTGGTCAAACTGACCTCGCCCGGTCCGGTCTTTTTTTCCCAACCGCGGGTTGGTCTGGACGGCCAGAATTTTCCGATGTTCAAGTTCCGTTCGATGGCCAAGGATGCCGAAGAGCGATTGCCGGAACTGGCCGGGCTCTCTGAAACGGAGGGGCACCTCTTTAAGATAAAAGATGATCCGCGGATCACGCCGCTCGGCCGTTTTATGCGCCGCTACAGCATCGACGAGTTGCCGCAATTACTGAACGTTTTTTTCGGGCACATGAGCCTGGTCGGTCCGCGCCCGCCGCTGCCGCGCGAGGTCGCCAAGTATAATGCCTGGCAGTTGAAGCGGCTGCGGGTCCGCCCCGGGATAACCGGCCCCTGGCAAGTCTCCGGACGGTCGCTCCTGCCGTTCGACGACATGGTCCGGCTGGATATTTATTACATCGAAAATTGGTCGCTCTGGCTGGACATCAAAATACTGCTGCGGACGGTCCCGGTCGTCTTGACCGGCAGCGGCGCTTACTAGAGAACTATCACCTTGCCCCGTTTTATCTCCGTGCTCCCGTTGGCCGATACTTGCAGTAAATATATATAGACCCCGTTCGGTGCCACTCCCCCAAAATGGTCCCGCCCGTTCCAGCGGACAACGCCGGCCGTCGCGTTAGACAACTCCTTTTTCCAGACGAGCGCTCCGCTTAGGTCAAAAAGGTAAAACTTCAACTCGGCCGGGGCGGAGAGGTTGTAGGTGAAAGCGAGCTCGCCGTCTGACCGGGGTGAGAACGGATTAGGGGCGTAGCCGGCACGATTGACCAGCGCGGCCGCCTGGACCGAGGTGAGAATGGTGAAACTGCTGACCGTCGTATTTCCGGCCCGGTCGGCCGCTTCGATCCGGAAACTATTGTTCCCTCCCTCCAGCGGCGTCTGGCGGACAAAATGGCGGTCGTCCGGCTGGAAAGAATCGACCAGCCGGTCATTATTGTAAATGCTGATCAGGCCGAGGTGATCGTCCTCCGCTTCCCCTTTCAGTAAAATGTACGGTTGGCCGTCCACGGCTTCACTGCTTTCGATCCGCAGGCTGGGCGAGCGGGTATCAACGATCAGGGGATATTTCTGGGCCGGACCGTTGTTGCCGATCCGATCGCGCGGCATGACTTCCACTTCATAACTGCCGTCGAGCAAGAAGGTTTTGGCATAGACTTCTCCGCTTGGGCTGACCTCCAGTGAAATTCCGGCCAACCTGACGATCGTCCCCAGCGGATCTATCCCCGCTCCCTCATCAGTCAGGGGGAGGGTGATGATCCAGGGCGACCGGCTATAAGCGGCCTCGCCGGAGACGAGGGTCAGGACCGGCGGGAGATGGTCGAGGTTGACCAGCCATTCTTTTTCGCCAGTATTGCCGGCGGCGTCGCGCAAGCTAACGCTGGCCCGGTTCTGGCCGTCGAGCAGCTCCTGGGGGAGCGTAATAAAGCCGGAGAGTTTACCCGCCTGTTGGTCATAAGTTAGTTTGTCTTCCAGCAGTTGTCCGTTAAAGCGGAGCTCCGCTTCGCTTTCATCTTCAATATCTCCCTGCAGGTCTTTGACCGTAAGTTCGATCAGGCAGGCGGAACCGGGCTTGAACCAGTCACCGGCTTTCGGTTTCAGCAAGCTAAGCTGGGGGCGGTCGGAGGAGAAGGTGATGGTCCTGGCCAACTGGCTGCTGTTAAGTGCTTCGTCGGTCGCCACCAGGAGGAGTGGATTGTTGCCTGGAGAGAGAGTCAACCCTGTCTTGAAAGAGCCATCCGCTTCGGTGGTGATGATCTGGCCGTTCAAGGTCAAGCGGGCCGTTCCGTCGATCTGGCCGCTGACGGTTATTTCAAAACTGTCGCTGCTTTCGGCGGTCGGGGCGAGGAGGGTGATCCGGGGGGGCAACCGGTCAATGCGGAAACTTTCCAGCGAAGAATAGGCGCCGGTCGTATAGCCGTCAAAAAGCGCCAGTCGGATGAAATAGGGGCTGTCGATCAGATCGACCGGGAGGCGGTAAACCGCTTCCGGTGTCGGCTGGGTGATGAATTCAAAGTTATAAGTGTTGTTCTTGGGAAAAGAACGGTCGGCCGAAAGGTCGAGCCGGCAGATGACCGGGTCGAGGCTGTGCGTCGCGAAAACGACCTCCGGGGTCAGAGTATTGAGCGCCTGGTCTTTGGTTGGGGAAAGAATGAGCGGTAAGGCCGCCTTGACCGGTGGTTCGGGGAGCGGAGTAAAGAGCGGTGTTGGCCCGTTGCTGACCAACAGCCATTTGTCCCCGCGGAAGGCCAGCCCGGCCAGGTCACCGCCGAAAGCGACCGTTTTCGTCCGGCCAAAAGTTTGGCCGCCATCGAGCGAGATCTTCAGGAATGTTTCCTGCCGCTCCAGATAATGGGTCTGCCAGGCGACGGCTATTCCCCAGGGGGAAAGGGTCAGGAGCGGGTTGATGATATCGTCACCTGTTTCCGTCACCACTTTTGCTTCGAAGCTTGCCTCCAGGGAAGCCAGCTGGGGGAGGTTGGCGTAGAGCAGTCGCTTCCCGTGGTTCCGGGTGACGATTAAGCCGTGGACCCGTCCGAATTGGTCGGTAGTGATGGTTGCCGCGCTGACCGCTTCGACCGAGATCTTGACCGGCGGCGCGAACCAGGCGCTATTATTTTGGGCCACGGCACAATAAGCGTCACCGCTGGTGAGATAGGTCAGGATCGTGGCTCCGTCCTGGCCCAGGTTCAGGCTGGCGGCACCGGCTTCTGGCGAGAGTTGGTAGAGGGTCCGGGCCGGGCCAAAAGTTTGGCCGCCATCTAGTGACTTGGCCAGGGTAACCTCGGTCGTCGCGGTGAACCGGAGGCAATTTCCGGCCTGGTCAAAAATTATCCCGGTCGAGGCCCAGCTGGAGCCGCTAATGAGCAGAGCACAGGACAATAGTGAAAGTAGGCGGCGCACGGGTTTATTTTAGCAGGGTTTACTCACGGCCGCAAATAGGCTATAATATTTATTCCGGAGATGAAAAAGAACCTCAAGATCATCGTGGTCGGAGCGGGGCCGGTCGGTTGCTACACCGCGCAACTGCTCAAACATTACGGTTACAACCCGGTCATTCTCGAAGAGCACCCTGAAGTCGGCAAACCGGTCTCCTGCGCCGGGATCGTCGGCAAGGGGATCTTCGAAGAGATGCGCCTCCCCGTTTCCCGCAAGTCGGTCGTCAACACAATTGACGGGGCGAAAGTCTCTTTTAACGAGATCAGCTTTGAGCTCCGCCGGCCGGGGGTCGCCCTGATCGTCGATCGCGCCTCTTTTGATAAGGAAATGAGCCAGAAGCTCGAGATCGAGTTTAGCACCGAGCTTCAGGATATTCACCAGATCAGGGACGGCTACCTCCTGAAAACCAACAACGGCGAGTATTTTGCCGACCTGGTGATCGGCGCCGACGGCCCGAACTCCCGGGTGCGCCGGGCGCTCGGTTTTACTTCCGACATGAAGCTCTACCGCGGCTACCAGTACCGGGTCAAGATGGAAGCAGAGCGGACAGACCAGGTCACGGTCAGTTATATCAAACCTTTTTCCCTCTTTACCTGGCTGATCCCGGAAGGGGATGGGGTCGTCCGCCTCGGGACGATCTGCAACAATCCTTACCAGGAACTTAACAATTACATGGAGAAGAACGGCCTGACCGGGGAGATCATCGAAAAAAATGCCGGGGCGATCCCGATCGGTAACTGTGAGCTGGTCCGGGGGAACGCGGCGCTGGTCGGCGATGCCGCCTGCCAGGTCAAGCCGATCACCTCGGGCGGGATTTATTACGGGATGAAGTCGGCCGAACTGCTGGTCGACTCGATCCGCGAAGGTAACCTGGCGCAATATACCGCCCGCTGGAGCGAAGAGTTCGAACAGGAGATCAAGGTTTGCCTTCTCCTCCGTTATATCCTGGAAAATATGGGTGACGATATCCTGAAAAAACTATTTGAATATGTCCGGGACAATGCCCGGCTGATCGAGCAGATCGGCGATTTCGAGAACCACTCTTCGGTCATCTGGAGCCTCGCTTCCAATCCCCGTACCTACCCGACGATCGGCACTCTACTGATGGGGATGGCCAAAAACCCTAAGTTCATCCTCCGTTCGCTCTTCCGCCTGCCGCGATGAAAAATAGTCACGAAAACAGGAAACCGCGACGTTTAGTCGCAGGTTTCCTGTTAATCCTCTTTTCCTTCCTGGCGCTCGCCCTGGTCCACCCGTATTTTCTACAGTACATGGCTGACCGTTTGGTCGTCCGCGACACTTTGGCCAAAGCCGACCTGATATTGGTCCTGGCTGGTGACGCTAATGGGGAGCGAGTGGCTGAGGGGGTCAAGCTGTATAAGTCTGGTTACGCGCCACTGATATTAATGTCGGGCGGACCGCTCGCCTGGCAGCTGACCTATGCCGACTGGATGAAGAAGCAGGCGATCGCTCTCGGCGTGCCGGCGGCGGCGATCATCACCCAGGGGGAGTCACGCTCGACCATCGAAGACGCTAAATATTCCCTGCCGCTGGTCAAGGGGAGCGGTGCCCGCAGGGTCATCCTGGTCACGTCGAGCTATCATTCCGGGCGGGCGGCCAGAGTCTTCCGCAAACTTTATCGGCCGGAGGGGATCTCGGTCCTTGTCTGGCCGGCCCCGGACCGGCAATTCAATTCCCAACGCTGGTGGACCAGGCACGAGGACCTTTCTTTTGTCGTTTGGGAATATGTCTCCGCGGTCCTCTACTTTTTGAAGGGATATTAGATTTACGGTATAATAAGGCCATGAAAATAGGTATTGGTTACGATGTTCATAAGTTGGTCAAGGGTCGCCCGCTGGTCGTTGGCGGGGTAGAGATCCCGCACGGCTTTGGCCTGCTCGGCTGGTCCGATGGCGATGTTCTCCTCCACGCGGTCATCGACGCGTTGATCGGGGCGCTCGGCGAGGGAGATATCGGCCGGCATTTTCCTCCCGGCGACAAGAATTACAAGAATATTCCGAGCGTTAAACTGCTGGAGTTCGTCCGCGAGCTGGTCCGGGCCCGCGGTTTTTTCATCAATAATATTGACGCCACGGTCGTGGCGGAAGAGCCGAAATTTGCCCCTTATATCGAAGCGATGAAAGGGGTCATCGCCGCCGCCCTCGACATTACCCCCGACCTGGTCAATATCAAAGGGAAGACGGAAGAAAAGCTCGGCTTTACCGGGACGAAGAAAGGAATGAAGGCGTACGCCGTCTGCCTGATCCACAAACAATTATGAAACTCGGCGTAAACATCGACCACATTGCCACCTTGCGGGAGGCGCGACAGGAAACAACTCCCGATCCGGTCGCCCTGGCGGCTGAAGCGATCGCCGGCGGCGCTGACGGGATAGTCTGCCATCTGCGCGAAGACCGCCGCCACATCAAAGACAAAGATGTTTTCCGCTTAAGGGAATTGCCGACCCGGCTCGACCTCGAAATGGCGGCGACGCCGGAGATGCAGAAGATCGCCCTCAAGCTCAAGCCGGAGATGGTGACCTTGGTGCCAGAGAAACGGCGGGAATTGACTACGGAGGGGGGACTCAACCTCAAACCTCAAACTTCAAACTTCAAAATAAGGAAGATTATTCAAAAATTGCAAGCTGCTGGAATATTAGTTAGCTTGTTCATTGAGCCGGATAAGAAGCAGGTGGAAGAGGCGGCGGTCTTGATGGCTGATTTTATCGAACTGCATACCGGGAAATACGCCCGGATCGGATCGCCTCGGGACTTAGAGCGGATCGGCGTGGCGACCCAGCAGGCGAGGCTGATCGGGCTCCGGATCAACGCCGGTCACGGTCTCGATTATAACAACGTCAAACCGATTGCCGCCATTCCCGGGATCGAAGAGCTCAATATCGGTTTTTCGATCATCGCCCGCTCGGTGGTGGTTGGGCTGAAGCAAGCTGTTGCTGAAATGAAAGGATTATTGTAGGGACAACCCTTGTGGTTGTCCGAAAATTCGGACAGGGACAAGCCCTGTCCCTACATTTTGGGGGTAAGTTTATGAAGATAGCAATCGGTTCCGACCACGGTGGCTTTAAACTGAAAGAGGCGATTAAACGATATTTAGCCGGTAAGAAGATCGTCTTCAAGGATTTTGGGACGTACTCCGACGAGTCGTGCGATTACCCGGATTATGCCTATCCGGTCGCCCGGGCGGTCGCCAAAAAGAAGTTCACCCGCGGCATTCTGGTTTGTGGTTCCGGAGTAGGGGTGACGATCACTGCCAACCGGGTCCGGGGGGTCCGGGCGGTCAATGCCTACAGTGAGTACACCGCTAAGCAGAGCCGCGAACATGGTGATGCTAATGTCCTCTGTCTTGGCGGGCACGCTGTTCAGCCGGCCAAAGCGCTGAAAATAGTAGCCCTCTGGTTAAAGACCCAGTTTTCCGGCGAGGCCCGGCATCTACGCCGGATCAGGAAGATCGACCGCGGATGAAAGCGCTCATCATGGCCGCCGGCTACGGCACCCGCCTGGAGCCGCTGACGCTCGCGATCCCCAAGCCGATGGCCCCGATCGTCAACCTGCCGACGATGCGGCATAATATCGAGCTCCTCAAGAAACACGGGTTTGACCAGATCACGGCCAATATCCACTATCACCCGGAGCAGATCGAGAACTACTTCGGCGACGGCGACGCTTTCGGGGTCAATCTGAACTATTCTTTCGAAGAAGAGCTTCTCGGCACCGCGGGCGGGGTGAAAAAGATGGCCCGCATCGCCCGGATCGATGAGACATTTGTTGTCCTTTCCTCTGATGCCCTGACCAGTATCAACCTGACCAAGCTGGTTGAGCACCATAAAAAGAAGCAGGCGCTGGCCACGATCGCTTTAAGCCAGGTGAGTGACGTCAGCGAGTTTGGGGTCGTGATCCAGGATGAGAGCGGCAGGATAATCGGCTTTCAGGAAAAGCCAAAACCGGCGGACGCCTTAAGCGACCTGGCCAATACCGGCATTTACGTTTTTGAGCCGGAGATATTGCCGCTTATTCCGGACGGTTTTCACGACTTCGGCCGAGAGCTCTTCCCGCGCCTGGTGGCCGACCAAGCGGCCATTTACGGTTATAAGATGCTGGAATACTGGAACGACGTCGGCGGGCTGGAGAAATATATTCAATCCAATTACGACGCCTTGAAAGGGGCGCTCCAGATCAGGATACCGGGGAAAAAACTCTCCAGCTCTTCCTGGGTCGGGGAGCGGGAAAAGATCGAGCCGTCAGCCAGGTTCGAGGGGGCGGTCATTATCGGCGACCGCTGTCAGGTCGGGAAGGATGTCTATGTCAAGGACGCGGTTATTGGCGACAAATGCGTGATCGGTGACGGCGCGGTCATTACCGGTTCGGTCCTCTGGGCCGATGTGGTCGTCTCCGCCGGCGCCCAGGTTGACGGTTCCGTTATCGGCAGTTTTTGCCATATTGGCCGCGGGGCGAAGGTCGGGAGCGGCGGGGTCATCGCCAACCGCTGTGTTATCCGGCCCGATTCGGATGTCCCGAAAATGTCCCGCTTAAAGCCTGACACGATATATTAGCAGAACCCGCGCAAGTTTTCCCCTCTTCGCCCCGATTAAACAAGTGGAATGAGCAAACAAACTTTTGCCCTGCTGGCCATCATCATAATGTTAGCCGTGCCCGCTCTTGCCCAGGAAAATCTGGGAGCCCGTCCGATGGGGATGGGGGGCGCTTTCGCCGGCCTGGCGGACGATGCCAATGCCATCTTCATTAACCCGGCCGGCATCTACCAGGTCCAGAGCGAGGCGGTCCTCGTTTCTACCCGCTTATCGGAGGGTCGCGAATATACGCTGATCGGCGGGGTCGAGAACACTCCGCTCGGCGCTATCGGTATCGGCTATGTCGGCTCGACCGACCCGATCATCAGCGCGGCCAGCCTGATCGGCTGGGATGGCGAGGCCCTGACCAGATATTCCACCCAGACCTTGTACGTCAGCCTGGCCAGGGAGTTAAATAAAGAGATCAAGGTCTCCGACAATATGGGTGTTCTTTCTGTTGGCGCCAACGTCAAGTTTTCCAGCCGCAAGCTCGGGACTGCCAAAGGGTTGTCCCAGGATGGCGGCTCGAACATCGACCTCGACCTGGCGACCGTTTTCAAGCCGAACAGCGACCTCTCGCTCGGCCTCTCGTTGCAGAACTTCTTCAGCGGGGATGGCTTAAAAGACATCCCCAACCTGACCACCGTCGAAGAGCGGAAAAGCGCGGTCTTGCTTGGCGCTTCCGGCAAGATCTTCGGCAACAGCGTGACCTGGGTGGTAGAGGGGACAGAGCTTGGCTGTGAATGGCAGCCGGTCCGGGGGCTGGCGATCCGCGCCGGCCGCGGCCTCGATTGCTCGACCGCCGGGCTGGGGATCAATCTCGGCGGGTTTGGCGTCGATTACGCTTATCTTGACAAAGCCGAGCCGGTCCATTACTGGTCGGTTTCCATCACGCCAAAAACCGAATCCAACCCAACAGTTGTTGGGAAAGCGATCGCCCAAAACGAGCCGAAAACGGCCTCGGTTTTACCGGAATAAGGAAAGGATAACATGTTATTAGACGGCATTTCAGCTTCTATGTTCAGGCAAATGAGCCCTAAGACGCTGGATAACGCCCCCAGCAATCAACCGGCTTCCCTCTCTTTTGTGCGCAATCTGATCGAGAATTTCCGGGCCGACCAGGTGACCCGCGGGACGGAGACCTTTGCCGGCGCCATGTCCGACAAAAAACTGTTCGCTGATTTTTTTACCGGCTTGGCCGCGCAAGATGAAGGCCTCGACGAGATACTGAAAAAGATCTCTCAAGTCGAGAAAAAGCTGAAAGAAGATTAATGCAAGTTTTGTCTTTCGGAGTACGATAAGTATAGTGGGAGCGGACAATGGGCAATTCAACGATCGGTAATTTAAATCTTAATAGTCAGGCGAATTCAGGGCAAATTACTGATCTCCTCTCCGATCTAAAGGGCCTCGTTAAGGCGAGATTTGAAGAGAGCGGTCTCGATCTCAAGATCGCGGAAGTTACGGATGCGGGCCCGGTTTCCAAAGAGGCAATTCCGCCGGCTGGTTCAGGCAGTTCGATCAACCAGCTGGTTTGATTCGACAGTATGGCAAAAAGGAGGTGAAAAGGTATGGCAACAGAACTTGAAGGATTGCAGAAATCTTATACGGCGTTAACCGAGCTTGGGAATCAATTAAACGAGCTCACCGTGCAGATTGCTAAATCATCGGTTGACGGGGGTGAGGTTCATCTGACGCAAATGAAGCTGGATGACGTTGACGTGAAATCCGCCGGTGGATTGTTCGCGGTTACCCAGGAAGTTAGTCTTAACGAAAGAGCCCAAACAATTTCAGCCGCGGCTCCGAAAAAGGGAATTGAGCTTACAAAGGGAGCGGCCGTCGATTATAAGAGAACCCAGGGTGGTTAAAAGGTTTATAGGGGGGAGAATTCTCCCCCCTCTCTTTAATTTCGTTCGTCGGGATTAAATGGAGGGAAAAATGGATAAATCGGTCAACAATCAATCAGCCGGGTCGGTTTTTGCCGCCCAGAACAGCGTGCGCTCGGGCGGCCAGGTCTCTGCCGCTGATACCAAAGAGTTCCTGCGGATCATTTTCAAAAAACTGAATAAGATCACGCTGGAGACGTCAAATTCTGAAATTAAAATTGTCGACTTAAGCGTCTTTGGCCTGGGCGAAGTTGACAAGACCTCTTCCGGCGGCCTGATGGCGATCAACTACGCGACCTCCCAATTGGAAAACCAGTACAATATGACCATGGGTTTGTTCCAGAAGCGGCTAAGTTATGACGAAACGGCCGCCAAAATGATGGCCGGCGGTTAAAGCAGAAAAGGCAGGTTGAAAAATGACCGATTTTGATGTAATGACCCCCGCGCCGGCTCCTTATATCCCCAACGTTCCCGTTGACGGGACGTTTGGCGAAGAAGGGGTCTGGGGCAACGAGACGACCGTGCGCGGCCGCCGCTGGCTTTTTTCCCGCGTAAACTTTCTCCAGGAAATGATGAAGTTTTTACCCCCGCAGAGAATAATTTCCAAGATCAGCGGTGAGGATCTTGCCGGGACGCTTGATGAACCCGGCGCCACGCATCACATGAAGCTGCGTTTTTCTATGTCTGACTCGAATGGCAACGGGATAAACGATCAGTTAGAGCCCGGTGTTCCTTTGGAATTTTGGGGGGAGAAAACAATAAATAAAGAAAAACAAACTCCCGGTCTTGATTATTATTTTGGCGCCTCGGATTTCCAGCACTTTAATTATGTGGGCAATGCCAAATCCCCCAAGATATACGATGAATTTAATCAGGTCCAGTATACCGATGGCAGTCTCGGAAGTATAGATGAAGCGATCGACGCGTATGAATTTGACGATATGAGCTATGTCTATAAACGCACCGGTTCCGGGACGGCCGGAGCGGAGCTTGGCTATGTGCCGGACTATTCAACCCTTTTTAAGGAAAAAAAAGCCGGTTTGAATGTCAACCGCAACTATTATGAATTTGTATATGAAAACTTTAAACAAAATAGTAATAATCCAGGACCGGAGCAGGGGATCGCCTGGATACTCGGGCTGATCGAATCAAAAAGACGGATCGCTTACGCCATGACTGACCTTTTTGGCAGTCACCGGCCGCAAGCTAAGAGCTATGATTTTGGGTATGGTGTAACGCAGAATGCCCTCTCCTACGGTGCCCTTGACGAGCTGACTGACGCTGATAAAATGAAAAAAATAGCTTCCTGGTCGGATAATAAGCCGACCGACTGGCGGGGGCAGGAATCGGGCCAGCTTAATCAATTTCTTTTCACTGAATACTATGAACTGTGGGATACCGCCGGGCAATGGATCGGCGCGCTTTCGGCCGGGAGAGGATGGAATGGCGACTTTGATCCCTTCAAAGGCGGCGGTTGGGGCGATCCGCAAGCTCCATTTACTAAGTATAAAGCCTGGATTGACAGTGTTTTTGCCCAGTTTGATAATAGCTGGGTATTTAACGGAAGTTTTGCCGGCACCAAAAATGCCCTGGCCAGCGCGACCAGCGTGGAGCAGGTCTTAAATGCGCTGGGCGGCCTCAAGATCAAAACGGCCAATATTACTAAAATTATAGACGATTTAAAGCAGGGAAATATATCGGTTAAAGATGCCGTTAGTGGTCTATCTGGATATTTGAATGGATTTAAAAGTGACGATGACTATAAAAAACATGTGGTAACCAGTCTAAAAGCGGAGTTTTACGGCCACCTGGAAGAGAATAACGTTTATTATCCTAAAAAAGTAGGCGAATCAGAAGGTATTTCCATGTATCCTATCTCTTCTGAAGGCTATAACTTTCAGGATAGAGCTTGGCTGGGTTCACCCGGTGCTGATCTGCAGAACTGGATGTTGAATGTCGAAGGTTGGGACGGGGGGGGCAGCTGGACCGATTTGCCGGTTATTGAAGGCGGCAGTGATCTGCTTTGGTATAATGTTCAGGTGGCGAATGTCAGGGGGAGCGCCCGCGGTCTGTTTGTCGGTCTGAACTATTTCAATCTGAGCCGAAACTCGACCGCCCACTTGTGGCAGAATAACGAGGACCTGGGCACGGTTAATCTTTATAATAATTCCTACAATTTCCGGGCTTACAGTAATTTGCTTAACAAAGCCATGGCTTATCTTGATTATACGATACAGATAAGTCAAATAAATAAATTTAATCGGAACGGACATGAGCGAAAAACCGAAGATTATAAAAAGGAAAAGGAAAAAGTTCGGGATGATAAATGGGAAACGGCTGTTGCCGAAGCGAAAAGCGCGGCCAGAGCAAGAGCTAAAACGGGCGAAGCCAAGGCCGCGTCCGAAAAGGCCAAACAGCAGAAGGTCGCGGTTGAAAAAACGGCCGCCGCCCGGTCGGACAATCTCAAAACGCTAAGGCAGAAAAATAAAAAGTGATCACGCAAGTATTTTCTTTCTGGTTACGATATTAAAGTTAGAGAGGTGAGTTAAATGGCCGCAGTCGAAGGACCGCTTAACGCGAATATCGATAAGTTGAATAATGGCGATTGGGGCAAGAACCTTGACCCTAAGGCCGCCTTGGCTAAGTTTCAGCAATCAATGATGGCCAATTTCTTCAAACAGCATGTGGAAACAGCCGCCAAGTCAGCCAGCAAGAGGAATAAAGGAGACGAGTAACCCAGGCCTTTGTTTCCCTTGTTCCCCCCCTTTTTATGCAAGTTATTGTCCATTTAACCCGATATATTAGTAGGTATGGCAAAGCTACTTTCTGTCTGCATGATAGTCAAAAACGAAGAGGAGAATCTCCTCAAAACCTTGCCTTCGGTCATGGCCGGGGCTGATGAGGTTATCGTTGTTGATACCGGCTCGACCGATCGGACCAAAGAGATCATCCGGGAGGCCGGGGCCGGGCTTTACGAATTCCCCTGGACCAATGACTTTTCCGCCGCCCGCAACGAGAGCTTAAAACACGCCGCCGGCCAATATATCCTCTGGCTCGATGCCGATGAGTACGTTACCCCGCGGGAATTCCAAAAACTAAGGGAGTTTCTCCGGGACGGTCCAGCCGACCTGATCTTCGGCCGGATCTGGGAATGCCAAAAAGGCGAAACTAAAAGCGATGTCTTTTACAAACGGGATAAAATATTCAGAAACGGCAGGGGTTTCCATTTTGTCCGGCCGGTGAATGAAGAGCTGAACACTGCTGAACAAGCCACCCGTAAAGAGATCGATTTTAATATTTATCACTGGGGCGGCCTTGCCGCCCTGGACGAGAAGAAAAAAGCGCAAAAACTGGAAAGAAGCGTGACCATGTTTGAGCAAGCGCTGGCCAAAAAACCGGACGATCCGCAATTCGCCTATCTGCTGGCCAATACCTATTTCAGGAAAAACTTATTTCAACCGGCGGCTGAAACCTATCAGCAAGCGATTCAGTTTTTACCGGAGGGTGAGATCATGACGAAAGCGCGCTGTCAGTTAGCGCGCTGTTTTATCCTTCTCCAGCAAACAGGCCAGGCCATGAAGGTGGCCGCTGACGCTTGTCTGCGTGATCCTTTTGATCCGGAGCCGAGAGTGGTAAAAGCAACTCTGCTGCTGGCTGCTGATCAGCCGCTGGAGGCGGTAGAAATTCTCAAGCCGATAGCCAATTTCCCGCTTAAAGGGGGCAACTGCGCTCCCCTTAATGTCCGGCTTTATGATTATTATCCCTATTACCTGCTGGGAATGGCCTGGCTGAAATTGGGCAATAAAGAGCAGGCTCTGGATAATTTCCGGCAGGCTTATAAGGCCCAGCCGGATCAAAAAGTCCTGTCGGTGATAAATATCCTGGAGAAAAAAAATGACTGAATGCAATCTGAACGCTTATAATAAAGCGGCGCTGTTCGCTTTGAAGAGCAAACCGCAAGCCAACCAACAGCCGGCGGAAAAAGCGCCCCCCAAGACGGAAGCCGCTCCCGACTGGTCAAAATACCTGGCGCAGGTCGCCGGATCGGAAGAGGCGGGCAGTTCAGAGTTTACCGGTTTGCCGCGGCTCACCCATTCCTACGCCTCGGCGGTCGTTTATACGCAGGCAGCCGTCAAAGCGCCGGCCTTTGGCGCGGCCAGCCTGGAAACCTGGAAAGACGCTTTTACCAAAGCGCTCCAGCAGGCGCAGGGATCGCCCAACCTGCTCGTCTCGAAATATTACTCTTTCAAAGCGGGTGCCTTGCGTTTTCTCCTCTCGCTGGCCGGGGTTTCGCCGGGTGAGCTGGAAGCTTTGCGGCGGCAGGCGCTGGAAGATCTCGAAAAACAGAACAAACTGCTGTTTAAGGAAAACGCCAGGAATTATGTCCTGCTGACCATTTCCGGCGGCAAGAACAAAAAAGAGCGCCGGATCATGGCCGAGATCGAAAAACAACTTTCCCTGCAGGCCCAGCGGCTGGGCAAGCCGGTCTCCCAACTCAATCTTCACGAACTCCGGCTGGAGCAGGCGCAAATCATCAGGGAGAACCTGGCGGAACAAGTCGGCAATCTAAAGGGCCTGAAGGAATTGTGTGAATTATATGGCCGAAATTAAACCGGAATTACTCCAGGAAGAAGAAACGATCAAGGTCGCCGACCTGGATAAAAAGATCAAGATACTGGACGGCTATATCCAGAAAGTCGACACCTTTATTAAAACGACCGGGAAAAAGGTGTCACTGCTGAAGGAAAAGAGAAGCCGGGAAATGATCTTATCCGGCCTTAGAGGGGGCATTTAATGGTCCAAACGGTCAACAATCAGCAGATCAACGTCGCCCTGAACGAAGGAGCGATCCTTAACCAAGCGGTAGTTCCCAAGCACAACCTTGACAAGACGACCGCAACAAAGCGGACGGCCAAAGAGATTTTGGAAAAGGTCATGAGCGGCGGCGGGATCGACAAAAAGGGCAAGATGGATATGATCCTTGACACCCTCGGTAAATTGCCCAGCATCGGCCTGTCAGCCGGCGTTTCCACCAAAGGGGTGTTGAACAAGCTGGATAAGGAATATGACAGAATGTTGGGCAAGGACGAAACAGGGGAGGACACGGTCGCCCTCTCGAGAAGCGCGCTGGAAGACGCGATCACCGGCGTGGAAAAATATAAAGGAAAGAAAGGCCGGCAGGAAGGAGAGAACAGCGGCAATCAGGGGGTCAAAACTTATTCCACGGGCAGTGAGTTAAAAGGGTTGGTCCAGCAATATTCGTCACTTTTACTAGAAAGTTTGGTCAGCAACGATCCCGGCCTGGCCGCCAAATTAAAGACCTTAAAGGACAAAATACTGGAAAAGGGTGTGCCGGAGAAAGAGCTCATTGCGCTCAAGCTTAAGATCAAGAATGAGATCAGAAAACAGATCACCGACGGGATCAAGGAACGGTATGTGGCGGTCGCTTTGGCCGAAGGAAATGTCGAGGAAGCTTCGGCTAAGATCGGGATTTGGGCTTATACCAGCAAGGTCTTTAAAAATGATAAATTAGGCAATTGGGATTTCGGCGGCTATCACGACGGCGTCCAGGGGACGTCGGACTTTGCCGGCAAAGAAGCCAAAGCGGAGATCAAGGACTTTCTCATGCAGGAGCTGGAAAAAGAGCTGATCAGCGTCACCATGAAAGAAGGGAAAAAAGACCTCTCCACCCTCGCCAAGATCGCGGTTAAGGCCGAAAACCTGGGGGCGGATGTTGCCGGCTGGACAAACCGGGTCTGGAAGCAAGAAAAGAACGATCTGGGCTTGACCTATTTCGATCCGCCCGGCGGCCTGGCCGGCAATAACGTCAATACCAACGCGGGCGACATGTCGCGCCAGCCGCCGAAGAACCCCTATGAGTATACCGAAAAAGACGAGAAAGAACTGCTGGTCAATCGCTTGAGAGCGGTCTACATGCAGAGAGCGATCAAGGGCGACCTGCTGACAACCATCTCGACCGAGCTCAAGGTCAGGAAGCTGAAAAACGGCATCTTCCGCCTCGGTATCTTTACCGACCAGCTGGACGAGCAAATTAAAGGCGAAGCCCAGGAGCTGGCCAAACAGCGGACGGTGGAGATGCTTAATGAAGCCCTGTTGGAGAGAGCGACTCTGTATGACCTTTCCGGCCCCGCCCACCAGATGGTGGAAACTAGGCTCAAGGGACTCCTGAAGAACCTGAAACGGTTGGACCTGCCGGTTTCCGATGCCGATTTTGTCCGCCTGCGCGACCAAGCCAACGCCCGGGTCTTCTCCCTGGCCAGGAAGGAACTAGTTGAGGTCAAACAGGCGAAAACCAATGGGAAGAATCCGGCCCTGGACAAAAAAGAAGGCCTGCTCAAGAAGCTGATGCAGAGGATCCTGGGTGAGACGAAACTGATAAATTAATGCAAGTTTTTAGCCGTTAGTTCCGATAATATGGGTAGGAGAACAACCAATGGGTGATGTATCAGTCCAATTAGACGTCAGCGTTAAGCTGAATCTTAGTAACCCGAACTTCCGGCTTTTGGGCCGGACCGGGCAGGCGCTGTTGAAGATGGGCAAAGGGGACCTCCTTTCCAGTTATGTCGGTGAGACCAAAGACCCCAATAAAATGAATGAAGAAGACCTGCTCAAATACGCGCAGGGCAAGATGGACCAGGATGACTTTGACCAGCTGGTCGGCAACTATATGGCAGCGGTCCAGTCCACGCAAACCGACGAGAGTGAGGGTAGCTCGGCTTTAAGCGGTGAGTTTGCTCCGCGGGGCGATCTGTCGACCTTGACCGAACAGCTGTTAAACGATATTTTAGCCGCCCAACGCCGGATCAACGACGCGGTGATGGGCAAGCCGTCAACCAAAGCCGGGAAAGAAGAGGTTGAGCACAAGAAAGAAGAGAAACGGTTGGATGAAAAATATCTTCAGCACCGGGTGGAGCAAAAACAGAACGAACTGCGCGCCCGGCTGAAACAAGCGATCGCGAAAACCGGCCAGATCGTTGGCGACTTAAAAGCGATCAAAGCCGGCGCCGAACGTCTTGGACTCGATACCAGTGAGCTGGACAGGAAGATCGGGCAGGTAGAGGGGAAGGCGGTCGAGATGGGGCAGATGTTAGCAACGGTGAAGAGCCTGGCACCGGCCGGTGGCGGCGACAGCTCTACTTCCGACGACGCCGGTTCCCAGTTAAACAGCCAGGCGCAAAATCTCGATTCGATCTCCGCTCGGCTGGATAAGGTTGAGGGCGCTGTTAAACATGATCTCGCAGGGATCATGACGATGAATTTTAGGGGAGGGACAAGAAATGCCAGTAAATCCAGCATCAGCGTCAGCTGCTAACGGTACAACGGTACCGGTTAAAAATAATGAGAAGATTACTGCTCCGATTGGTACTGACCAATCAACACGATCAATATATGATCCTGATCGAAAAATGGCCGCTTTGCTTGGTTGTAGTCGGGAAAAAGCAGGTCAGGTCAATCGGGACTTAAGAAATGCGCCTGGCGGCATAATTACCATGAAATATTGGAACAAAGTTATGGAAAAGAATGGTTTACGTGGTTTCGAATTTGATAGTGAAGATAATTTTCAAGCCGTAGTCCTTGGCAGGAAAGATGGCCCGGCGGAATGTCTTGTTACGGACCTTGACAGAGCAATAAATCGGATGCATAACACTCAAATAGCTTTTAATCACCAGCGGGACAGCGGCTACTCCAACAGAGTGGATAACTTTAGCGACGCTTTTAATCAATATGTTCATAATACTCATGGATTTATCTATGTCAGTTCAGCTGACCAAATTGAAGCTGGAAAATCAGTTTTTGGTACCCTTGAGCAGGCTTGCATTTGGATCAAAACAGAATATGGCAATGAGTCCAGTAATCATTATGATCATAAAATTAGCGCTAAGATGCAGGAAATTCAGGAGGATAAAAATCTAACCAAGGACCAAAAGTGGGCAATGCTGATGTCGATCTTTGTGATTCCAAGGATGATCGCAAAAATCCAGCCGGGTAAAGACAAAGATAAAACCGAAGTGATCAATGAAATGCTTCAGGAATTAGGAAAACCCGGAAAAAGAGGCAAAGATGCATTAGAGAGATATAACAATCAACTTAGTCTGTTAAAACAATACGGAACTTTTGATTATGGCTATGTGATGAGGGGTGGATTCTGGCCGCACTCGATTAATAATGGTGGAATGGCGGCTCCGGATGGGGTACAACAGCCCCCGGTAGTCAACACCGTTACCCAGTCACCTAAACAAGAGGTACCGCAGGAGGCAAATAAGTAATGGGATACGCGGCAGGAATTAATACAGATACTTATATCGGCGGCTCGTGGACACCGGCCGCGGCCGGTCCTGGTAAACAACTTACTACGGCGTTTTTTGATGATCCAGCCGCCCAGCGGCTGGCCGGTTATGTTGGGAACAAGGCTAGCGGGAAAGAGAAAGGCAGGATGCTACCGACACAGTCGGATGAAAAACCGGCTGACCAACCAGACAGATACACCCCTTCCAATCCCAAAGGGTAATGCTAAAGATAAGGAGATGTTTTAAATGCTTTATACGACTTTAGGTGATACCGGCGGAAAGAATTTTAGAGCCCAGGCAGGGCAATCAAGGGGACAGAATATTACGGGCGCACAACAAGATATTCGCACCGGCATGGGACAGTTAGCTGGGGCAATTGGCAGTCATTTTGCTCCTAAACCGGGGGAAGGGCCGTTGCCGGCGTTAGAGGCCAATCCTCCAAAACAGCCAAGCGGGACTCCGGGGACAGATCAACCTCCGGCAAAGGGAGCAGCTCCAGGAACTACGGGGAAGCCTTTTGTCCCTCCCACAGGCAGCTTGGGCCAGAACGTTGATGAAAAAAAATAGATAGTTAAAATAGGTGTGATTTCTGTTACCCTGAAATCCTTTTTGCTGATCCTCTGATTTCCTGATAGCCACAGTTGGGGGTGAGTTAGCAAGCGGGAGGGTAAAAACGGTCTGATCCAGTTTTTGAATAAGCGTTACCGCTTTCTTCCAATCAAACCCCATTTGCCCGCATTTAAAAAAATCACGTGAAATTTACCACAGAAGCCAATGATAATCACTTGTGAGAGAAAGTTGAATAGGGGTTTGGAAACCTGTCCGCCTGAGGCGGACGGTTTCCAAACCGATGAAAGGTGCGAGGAAACTGACAGTAACCGATAAAAAAATGGGAGGTAAATAAAATGATACGAGGAATATTAGGAGTAAGAATGTTGCCAAAACAGGTGCGCACAGCCGCACGAGCCGCAGTTTTTTCTTTGGGAGTTTTAAGTCTTGGGAGTGGGTGCTCTCCCAGTATTAATGCCTGGAACAATAGAGGTAATGCACTTTCACAGCAGGGGAAATTTAATGAGGCGCTTGAAGCTTATAAGCAGGCATTAAAGATCAATCCTGATGATCCTGACATCTGGAGCAATATAGGTGTTGTACTTAAGAAACAAGAGAAATTAGATGAAGCACTTGAAGCTTATAATAGAGCGCTGAAAATTTACGCCTTAAAAAATAATCCTAACTGGAATGACAATCATGCAATGGCTTGGGAGCATAAAGGAAATGTGCTTCATGCTTTAGGGAGATTAGATGAAGCACTTGCGGCTTACAATACAGCATTGGAACTTTACCCTTTTTTTGTTACCCCTTGGCCGGAATTTAATTCTCCCGATAGTCCTACTCCCTGGCAAAGGAAGGGAGATGTGCTTTATGCTTTAGGGAGATTAGATGAAGCGCTTGATGCCTACAATAGGGAATTGCAAATTAGGCCCCAAAATGATAATGCCTGGAACGGTAAAGGAATGGTGTTTGAAAAACAAGGAAAATTAGATAAAGCGCTTGAAGCTTATAAGCGGGCATGGGGAATCAATCCTGGTGATCCTGTCATCTGGAAGAATATTGGAGATGTACTTTACAAACAAGGGGGATTGGATGGGGCGCTTGCGGCCTACGATAATGCTCTAGAGATTAATTCCAATTATGCTGTTGCTTGGGTCGGTAAAGGAGAGGTGCTTTATGGCCAAGGGAAATTAAATGAGGCACTTGAAGCTTATAATAAAGCACTGCAAATTAATCCAAATTATGCTGTCGCCTGGAACAATAAAGGAGCTGCGCTTCGTAATCAAGGGAACTTAAATGAAGCACTAGGAGCTTACAACAAAGCTTTAGAAATTAATCCTAATTATGCGATCGCTTGGCAAGGTAAAGGAACTGTACTTGCCAGACAGGGGAAATTAACTGAAGCGCTTGAGGCTTACAACAGGGCTTTGGAAATTAATCCTCACGATGCGGTTATTTGGAGCAATAAGGGAGTTGTGCTTGAAAATCAAGGTAAATTAACTGAAGCACTTATGGCTTACGATAAAGCCCTAATAATTAATCCTAATCTTGATGTTGTTTGGAATAGTAAAGGAGTTGTGCTTTATAAACAAGGAAAAATGTCTGAAGCACTTGAAGCTTACAATAAAGCATTGCAAATTAATCCTAATAATGATAGTGCCTGGAATAATAAAGGTGCTGTGCTTGCTGACCAAGGGAAATTAAATGAGGCGCTTGAAGCTTACAATAAAGCATTGCAAATTAATCCCAACAATGCTAATGCCTGGAGCAATAAAGGAGTTGCACTTTATAAGCAAGGGAAAATGTCTGAAGCACTTGACTCCTGCAATAGAGCATTACAAATTAATCCTAATTATGCTAATGCCTGGGGCAACAAAGGAGCTGTGCTTAAAAAGCAAGGGAAATTAACTGAAGCACTTGAAGCTCTTAATAAAGCATTGGACATTGATCCTAATCTTGCTCGTGCCTGGTTTCATAAAGGAGATGTTTTTGCCGGCCAGGGGAAATTAGATGAAGCAATTATGGCTTATAATAAAGCCATAGAGATTAATCCTAATGAAGCCGATGCCTGGAATGGTAAGGGGAATGTATTTAAAAAGCAAGGAAAAGCAGACGAAGCTGAAAGGTGTTTTAAGCGAGCCAGAGAACTAGGCTTAAACCGCTGACGTAAAAATCTAGCCTCCGTGGTTTATTAATACAGGCCTTAATTAGCTGACGTCCATCCTCCCTGGTTGATAGCATTCGAAAATATCATATTTTTGGCTTCATACCCACTAAAAATAGGCCTCCCTCCATGCAAGTTTTTGACCCCAAACCACGATAGATATATAGAGATGCAAAGCAATATTACCCAGATAAACAATCAGCCAAAAATCCATTCAGAGGAGATCCGCGAGGATATCAATCCGAACGCGGTTTCCGAGTTTTTGCTGGTCGACGATATTTCCTTCAAGCCGCAGGAATCGTTCGGGATCAATGCCTCGATCAACAACTCTTTCAAACAGCAGGCATCGGCAATTCAGTCGACGGTGATCGAAGCCAAAAAAGACAAAGGTAATTATATATTGGCGGAAGTCGACCGGCTGTTCGCCCCGTCGAATATGACCACGACCAGTTTATATACCAACTTTTATATCGACAACCTCACCGCCAAATGCAACCAGATATTCTCAACTTTAACCGCGCCGGCTCCGGATGCGCCGCCGCCGACGCCGGACGAGCCGCCGCCACCACCACCGCCTCCGGGTGACGGGACTGAAGATGATCATATTCCGGCCACGCCCGGCGGCACCGGTTCCGGCGATCCGACGGTTGACGCCGCCTATTCGGTTGACGCGATGATCGAAGCCAAACAGAAAGAGATACAAGACAAGATCGACCACGGCGGCTATGTTGACGGGAACATCAATGATCCGACCTATAACAGCAGTTATGCCGGCGAGTCGCCGGACCTGCAAAAGGACTATGAGGAACTGATGAAGCTCTGGAACATCATGACCGCTTTGGCGACGGTCGCCGAAGGCAAACGGAACGTTTGGCGCGCGATGTACCAGATGCTTTACGATAATGATCTTACGAGCCGGGATTCCGACCTGTCGCTGGCCGAATTGGTGACGTCAATGCGGCAGACCGCTTTGCAGAAGGTCCAGTTGATCGAAATGCAATTGAGGGAAAAGATCGAAGACTTTAATAACGCTGTTTATAGGGCCAAAGTGGCGGAAGCCAAGAGAAGGGCGGAAGAAGAATCGGGTTGGTGGGATTCTTTTACTAATTCGGTTGAGAACTTCGTTGAAGGGGCGGGCGACTTTTTTGAAGGGATGTTTACCGGTGACTGGGACCAGATGAAAGCGGGCTTCAATGAGCTGAGCGGCGAATGGTTCGGCTTCAAGACCGTCTTCAAAGAATTTGCCTTCGATGGTTTGGGCGATGTCTTTAGCGGCGGTGAGATCAGCAAGCGGGAATATGACGCGAATTTAAAAGAACGCCAGGCGAACATCGAAAGGGAGAAGGCGGATTTTGACGCGGCAAGAGAACGGATCCTGGAAGAAGCCATCCTCAAAATAATCAAGCATATTCAAGAAGAAGAGAACGCGGGCAGTCCGGTGGCTGATGGCAAGAAGAAGCTTTGGTTCGGCGATACGTCAACCGGCTGGGGCGGCATCAACAGCGGAAATATGGTGCAGACCGACATCGAGTCAGACGGGGAGGGTGGAACCGGGGCGGGTGCCTATATCCTGGGTTCGATCTTTGCTCCTAATTCAGCGCTCGCCTACGCGGGCGCCAACGGCGTTAACGGCGACAATATCGTCGCGATCGCCCTTTCGCCTGAAGCCGCCAGTATCGGCGGCGCCTTCGGCCTTAACGGAGGCGGGGGGGGCGACCCGCCGCCGAAGTGGGACATCGACCGCGACAAGATCCTGGCGGCCCGGATGCGCCTGGTCGGCCTCAATAACATTGAGCGGGCTTATTACATTGTCAAAGAAGCGATCGAACAGGCGAAAAACGATATTCTTTATATAATGACCGGGGTCAAGGTCGGGGAAGGTTACTTCAAGCTTTTTGACCAGATGCTGGCCGATCTCCAAAAATTCGAGCTTGAACTTTTCTCGATCATGATCAATTCCATGGTGGGGATGGTCAGCTCGCACAATACTATGGTTGACGCGTTCGTGGAAGCGCAGAAAGCGGAGGCGATGCTGACTTCGGTTTATGCCGGCACTATTAGCGGCGGCTTTCTCCTCGCTTATCCCTTTACCGCGCTCAACGATTACTTTACCGGCTGTATGCTTGATTCCAAGCTTTCCCGGACTTATGCCCCGACCCAGGTGAATATGGATAACGTTTACGCGATCTTGCGGCAAATGGGCCAAGATCACGTTGGCAATGCCCAGTACATGGTCTCCGGCGGCGACCCGAACATACAGGCGAGCATGGCCATGCAGAAGGCGGAAGAGCTCGGCTGGGAATTGGTCGCCAGCGGCTTGAATGACGGTATCATCATCAATAAAGACGACGGCTTCCAGCACCTGAATGAAAAAGGGGTGGCCGACATTCGGGCCCGGCTCGAAGGTCTCCATAACCTGATGCGGGCGATCGCCATGGTCGGTCTCTCCCAGATCAGGACGGTAAAGTACATCCTCTCCATGTGGCTGGAAAAACCGCTGATGACGATCGACAGCTCCCACGTTGAAGCGGCGGAAGAAACCTTCCGTTCCCAGGAACTCGGGTTTGAGCTCAAACTGTCCGGGATAGAGAATAAAGTGAGGGAGCATAACCGCCTGAATGCCTGGAATCGGGAATTGGAATCAATGGCTTATAAGGCCTGGGGAACCACGATCGGTCTGGCGATCGCCGCTATAGCTATTATCGCGACCTGGGGCGCGGCCACGCCGTTGGTCATTATCGGTTTCGCCGGCGGAATGGCGACCCTGGGCGCCGGGGTCGGCAGTTTGGCGTATGAGCAAGGCCACCCGGTTGACGACAAGAGACTGCCCGGTGAAGACACTTTCTATCCTAATAAGACGACCGGCAAAACTGTATTTGATAAGATCGACCGCGAAAGACAGGAGATCATTGATGGGCTGAACGAAAACAACCACGTCAGCGCGGGTGACGGCAAATGGGGCACCGATGTCGCTTCGCTAGCGGCCGCCCGGGATAACTTGACCAAACTAAGATTTGTCGAGATGGCGCTCCTGATGGTTTACGAAGCGATGCTGGCCGAGTATCAGAACCAGCTGGCCAACTTCAGCGGCGTCGGGCTGAACGACCCGAACATGCAGATCTTGCACAACTCGTTCAGCGAACAGCACCGGGTCAAAGTCCGCACTCTTAACGACAAACAAGATTATATTTCCGACCGGATCCAGGTCCATAACCGGAAGCGGGAGCAGGATAAAGCGATCGAGCGCGGCTGGGTGGATGTGGCTTTCGGCGCCTTGGAAGCGGCCAGCGCGGGCGGCGGCGCGGCGACCAAAGCCGGAACCGCCCTCCACAGTGCTTTCAGCTTAGCCCAGCTGGGGACAAAACTCGGACATATCGGTACCAATCTCGCCTTTGCGATCTATGATCAACACCAGGGGCTTGGCGGTCTCGATAGCCAGCGCGATCTTGAGCTGATGCTCGACAATGTTTACAAGAACACCTCTAACCAGTTTGACAGCCAGATCACCGCTAGCGAGCGCGACGCCCTCCAGCAGATGAACCGGGGGATGCTTCAGGGGGTCGGCGGCGGCTACGTGGCGCCTAATGCCGGAGTTTATTACGCCATGCAGACCAAGATCAGCAATCTCTATAACATTTATCTGGCTCTGGCCATCGTCAAACAGGCGCAGAACCGGATCTTTGCCAAGCTTGGCAATACTTCACTGGCCCAGGACCCGCTTAGCCAGGCGATGTACGATAAGCGCGACGCCTCTCTCAATACTTTAAAACTCCTCTTCCAGCGGGTGAAGGAGCTGGCCCACCGGATGAACGAGCTGAACGACCTGACGAAAAAAATGTATGTCACGATCGGGACTTCGGCCTTGAGCACATTCATGGCGCTGAATCAATATAGTGACGGCAAACTTATGAAACCTGTTTATAACTTTATCAAAGAAAAGGTTGATAAGCTGGTGGAAAAGGCGGGCGGCAGTTCTAACGCCAAGCCGATCGAAGTGATCAAAGACGCGAAAGTCGCCAATATCTTCGGTGAGAACTGGGACGGCAAGATCGGTTACGGAGATATTGCCGCGATCCTGACCAAAGTCCTTGTTTCCAACAATATGCTGTCGTTCATAATTGAAAAGGCCTACGACGCGGCCAACAGCAATAAAGGCGATAACGCCAAACAGGTCCAGCCGGTAAAATACGATGAAAACACGAATAATAGTACCGTAAACTCGCTCAACAAAATAGAGAATGAGAAGGCGAGCTTTCAGCAAGTTACGGCCGAAAATGAATTGAGCATGGACGAGTTGGAAGCGGCGCGCAAGATAGCGGCCGACTTCAACAAATTCGTTATCGGCCTGATCAATGACAGTGTCAATGCGCTTGGTTGGGGGAGAGATATGGCAAAAAGCACACCTCCGCCACTGCCAGTCGAGAGCAACGCCAATCAGCCGGCGCCATCAGTACAGCCGCCGACCGCAGTGGCGGATACTATCATGCCGACGATCGATAGAATACCGTTAGACCAAACGCAAATTGATCCGGAAATGTTGAAACAGGCGCAGGCAGCCGCCAGTGCGGTTGTGGCGGCGGCTATGAACGGCAATCTCCCGCAGGCGGCATCTTTATTAAATGAGGCGGCGGCTAACAAGCCGGCGACAAAAAACAGCAAAGGCGATCTTGACCGTGCCAACGAAATAGAAAAATCAATTGCGGCTAAGTCTACCAATATTAATGAGACCGAGAAGATACAAGAATCAGCTACGCTTTCTTTAGCAGAAAAGCAGATGGAGCAATCAGTCGTCAAATCGGCTGGCGGTATACCAATCAAGGATATGAATACTACACAGCTTCAGGCGGCTTATGACAAACTGCGCCGGGAAGACTGGACGCCGCGCAGTGCCGAGATCAACGAAAACAATGTTGAGCTGGGACAAATCAAATTGCAACTGGCGGATAATGCGAAAAGCTTAAAAATTGTCGGCCTGCCTGATGAGGTTAAACAAGAGATCAAAACGAACCAAGTGAATTTGGAAAGCAGGAGCGCTGACTTAGGAACAAGAAACTCACAGCTCAAGAATGAGATAAAAGCTTATGAAAAAATATCAGGCTTGATCGCCAAAGAATTTGATAAGAAGAAAAAGCCGGGTGAAAAGCTGATCATAAAAGATTTCGCTGTTAAGCGGGCGAAAAGCGCCAATGAGCCGCCGCGGACCGCACAGCTCACTGATACGGAGCAGAAACCGCCGGTTGATAAATATGTGCCTTCACCGGCTGTGAATAATAATCCCAGTGCCGCTCCGATTCAGCCGCCGGGGCAGCAGGCGCCGGAAAGAGCGACCCAGCCGTTATTACAACAAATCGCTAAACTGGAACGGACGGTACAGGCTAAGGGCGATAATTTTGTCAGGACCGCGGCGATCGATCTGAACGGCGTTCATGACATCAAGAAATTAACTTCATCTCAGATCAAGGATGCCGTTATCGTTAAGCTGCATGAAAGAGAAAAATTGAACAAAGAAGAAAGCGAGTTAACGGCGAAAATCAATGGCCTTCAGAAAGCGAAGGGCGGGGCTACCTGTGTCGAAGAGATCAAAGATATCAATCAACAGATCGCCGTTCTGCGAGCCAGGCAGGAAGCGATCAAGGCGGAGAGGAAAGAGCTGTCGCGGCAGATCGGCACCCTGGTGAGCGAGCTCGAAAACCGCTCGGCCAAAGCCGAGCTTAAAGAGATCAATGAGTACCGGCTGTTGATCGATAGGGCGCGTGAGGAAGCGCCGGTCCAGGCGCATGTTCTCAAAACCACCAACGCAGCTATCGCTGACCGAACGCCTCATTCCCAGGTCGGCAGAAATGTTGATACGGTAGTGAAAGATGCTCAACCGATAATAGCGCCAGCCCCGGCTCCAATTATCAAACAGCCGGCTCCGGTGGTCCTGGCCAAAGTCGAAGTGCAGGCGGCCGAGACAAACGTTCCCGCCGTCAAACGTGAAACCAAAGAGAAAAAAGCCGAGGCCCCGTCAACCAACCGCCAGGTGCCGGCCGTAAGGCCGGAAAACCCGATCGCGGCGCGCGTCTTCGGTGACAGCGGCCGCGGCCGTGACGAAAAGAAGAAAGAAGCACGCCCCGCCAATGGATTCTTAGAAGTCGATGACCTGGTGGAAGCCGGGGTCTAGATTCAACTACTGCCTCATTAATCATCATTTGCCTGAGAAGCGCAAAAAGAGTTATAATGCCGTCCAATGGCCAACAAATTTGATTCATTGACCAATCTGTTTATCTGTCCGGTTTGTAAAGCCGAGATTTCACTGGCCGGGCAGAACCAACTAGTTTGCAAGAACAGTCACGTTTTCAATATCCACGAAGACATCCCGATTTTTGCGCCAAACCCGCCCAGCCAGTTCTACGAAGAATGGACCTACAAAATGCATCTCGAACTATCGGCTCGCGCGCCTTTCATCGATAAAATAATGTATTATCTTTCGGAAAGACTTGGCTTGAGCTTGCGCCGCGAAAAGTTCCTGAAAAAGGCGTTAAACGGCAAAAAGGGCTTTGTTTTAGATGTTGGCTGCGGCGCGGGAAGAAGCTTTTATCGCCAGATCGGGCCGGTGATCGGCGTTGACATCGCCATGAGCGCCCTCAAGGATTCGAGGAAAATATACCCGCTGGTCGCCCAGGCGGATGTTCTTAATTTGCCGTTTCAGGACAATATTTTTGACTTTGTCGTCAGCACTGACATGATCGGCCATATTCCGGCCGCTGAAAAAGACCAGCTATTAAAAGAGATGTGTCGGGTGCTTAAGCCAGGCGGGATTATGGCCCATGTCATTGAGGCCGATGCGAATAATTTATTCTACAATTTTGCCAAGAGGGACAAGGACCTTTTTCATAAATATTTCGTAATCGAGATAAGCGGTCATTTTGGGCTGGAAAGAGCCGCTGAAACGCTCAATCGTTTCCGCGCGCTCGGCCTAAAAGAGGAAAAAGTTGAATTGATCTATGATCTGTTTGTGCCGCTTTATGATTTCTTGAGATTTTACGGGGAAGGCTATCAAAAAAAATATCCAGTAGTTAAATTTCTGGCTTTGATGGTAAAAATGCTGATGAAAAATCGATATGTGGCATTTATCGCGGACATAAAACTCGGTATTTTTGCCACAATATTTGAGAAATTCAGGGATATCCGTTGCGCCCAGGATTTTGGTGTTGTTTATAGGAAGGCGAGTTGAAAGTATAATCCCTATCGGCTTTAGCGCGGAGTCCGCCACTTAATCGTATTTTTTAAATCCGTTGAAAACAAAAGGGGCATTGCATCGATAGCAGATTTCCGGTTTATACTTATAATGACGATAGTATAATATCTTTGCCAGAAGATCATCTATCTTTGATGTCGTGATATTCCCAATGTCGGTGTTTTTGTTAATATCGCAACAACAAAGCAGAACATCCCCATTCCAGGCGAGCTGCAATGTATTAGCCCACATCAAACAGGAGATATTTTCCGGCGGATAGAATTCCACTCCCTTTTCTTTGAGAAATTGTTCATCCCATACTTCGCCGGGCGGCAAATAACCGCCTCGGTTAATACAAAGTACCGCTTTATCGAAGTTTTTCGGCCTAAAACCCAGGTGAGCCAGAATGTTTTGCATTGCTGTCCATTGAGGATAATCAAATATTTTGGTTAGCACGGGCCTGATCATTGTTTTATTAAGCAGGTCTCCGCCATTTTTAGACAGATAAGATAAATTATTGATAATCTGGTCCGAAGGAATATTTCTCATGGTTTTCTCATATGCGGCTTTGCTTTCGCAGGAAAAACTGATGGTTAATTCATCAATCGTAATATTTTTGAGCTTATCCGTTCTTTCCGGGGTCAAAAAAGTCCCATTAGTTATCAATTCAATTCTGACTTTCGGCTGGTTATCATGCAAATATTTAATGTAGTCAAGGCAGTCAGGATGCATGAGCGGTTCGCCAAAACCAGAAAAGATAATAAATTCCGCGCCAAACTCGGGGATCCTTTCGATGATTTTCTTGAAAACATCCCAACTCATAAAACCTTTCGATCTGGTCAAGGCTTTTCTGGGACAAAAGACACAATTAGCGTTGCAATGGTTGGTTAGTTCGATCTCAAACCCGTTAATAAAATTAGTTTTCTTTTTAGCCATAAAATATTATAACATACTTTTAAAAAGGGCTGGCGAGGTATGAGGGCCTATCGAGTCAAATAGAAGAGAATAAAGCGAAGGCGATCATTAAAGGGCGGGCCACAACGGGCCTGTTTTCCGCTGTACCCGCCCATTAATATCCCCTTATCATCCAGCTACGTTCAAATCCGCAGTTATCGGGAGATCTTCACCCAACAAATTACGCAAAACGGTTGGCTCAAGTTTGGGACTGGCGACCGACCGTCTATCGGCAGTCACAAACGGATTGGTTTTAAGCGACAGCGCCTGCGGCTTCACTTGGCTTCGGGCGGCATTGATCAGAGCCGGGTCAAGCTGGTAGCCGGAAAGGTTAATGAAAACCGGCTCCGGACCAACCGGCTGGGCGCCGCCGGGGAGCGCGATAGTTGTTGGAGTTGTCGGATTGCCCTGATCATTTGTAAATTCAAGATAGGCCGCCATTAAACTGCCGGCCGTCATTTGATCCTGGTCGTCAGTTACTCGATAACCGAGGTGGCTAAGGCGGGAAGCCAATTCCTGCCGGGCGACCGGGAAGCGATCGAGCTGGGTTAAGGGCAGGGCAATATTATGCGCGGCTAACTCATTCAGACCGATATTGTATTGATTAGGAGCTTCGGGATCGGCTGTTTGCAGGATGATAGAGGACTGCAGAAGCCGGTCAAGATTTCCTTCAACCCCGTTGCCGGAATAAGTTTTTGTTTCATAAAGTTGATCGATCCCGGCCTGGCCAAAACCGCGGCTGACCCTGGCGCCGGTAACTTCAATGTCATAGAGCACTTGCTGTCCAACCGTTTGGCCGGTGATCGGGTCGTTGACCGGCGTGAAACGCCGGTTAACTTTAATATCAAAACGGTGTTTGATATTGCCGTCGTCAGAATCCCGCAGGCCGTGTTCCTCGCGATATTGTTCAATGGCCGAGTTGGCCCGGTCGAGCGTTTCGTCGGTCAGGTCGGCGTACCCGTTGACTTCAAGCTGGTTGATCTGGTTGATCGTCCTCATGTAACGGCCCAGCAGGCGGCCGAATTCGCCGTTTTGCCTGATGAATTCTGCGCGCTCGGCCGGGCGCATTTTATTGAAATTAACCGCCGCCTGTATGACCCCCAGGAATTGCTGGGCTTTCGAGATCTTAACGGCTTGCCCATCAACTGTCACGGTTTCGTTCTGTTCGTTGAAATAGGGGAGATTGGCGCTATTATTATTGACTTTGAGAGAGATGCCGAATTTGTCTTTTTCTTTGAACGAATCGACCAGATGGCCTTTGGTGACCGTCCTGTCGATCCATTGCTTATAGCCGAGCGCTTCGCCACCCCATTCGATACCGCCGTAAACCAGGGCGCCAACCCCAAGTCCCACGGCTCCGGCTAAAAGCGGGTTTTCGGCCAGCGGAGCGGCGGCCAATGCGCCAGCTTTGACCGCCAGATAACCGGCGACTCCTTCTTTAACGATGTCGGCCAGCGCGGCCGCTTTAGCGGACCGATCACCACCCATCAAAGTTTCTTTGTGCCGCAGGGTGGCAACGGTCACCCCGAGTGCGGCGCCGGTCAACGGTCCGGCCGCTCCTTTGCCGACCTTAAAGAGATTAACAAAAGCTTCTTCACCGGCCGCGAAAGCAAGATAACCGCCGAGCGCGGCGGCGCCGGTGGCGGCTGCCTGGCCGGCCCCGCCGGTTTTAATCTCATGCCAGTTCATGGCGATGTCAAGGCCGAGGATCAGGGCGATCATGGGGCCGTGAGCACGCGTGAAAGCGCGGACCTTAATGCCCAGCGGCTGTCTGATCCCTTCGAGCTGGGCAGTCTTAGCTCCGATCAGCGACTTGAGACGGGCGGTTTCGGCGGGATTTTTATCAACAGTTTTTAATTGTTTTCGTAAAGTTGTGATCTCACCATAAAGCTGGCGGGCGGCGGCTTGCTCTGTTTTAATTTCCGCTTCAAGCGCCCGTTTTTCAACTATCGCCTTTTCCAGACCGAACATTTCCCGTTCCCAGGTGTGCAGGGCTTCGGTTTTCATCTGCGCTTTGCGGTCAGCCGTGATATTCTGGGCATCAATTCTGGCTAAAGCTTTATCCCTGGCCAATTCCAGGTCGCGGCGCGCGGCTTTGACTTGGTCAGCGATTTCCGCAGCGTCGACAACGCTGGGTTGTGAGAGAGGAGTTGTTTCATTAAGAAAGTAGCCATTGCGTTTCTGGGCAACATTGATCTTTTTGAGCGGGTTGTTATTAAGTGTTTTAATGAGCTCGAGAAGAGCAGGCCTGCCTTCTCCGCCGAACCTGACTCCGCTTTCGATCTCGATGCTGGTCAGGCCGTTGTCTTTAGCTTTTCTAGCCGCTTCTTTGAACGCTTCAATATCTTCGGGCGCGACATCTAAGAAGGCCCCATCATTGATCTTGGCGTGGCTGAGACCCATCTTTCGGAATTCCGCTTCGATCGGATTTTGAAAAGTCATCCGGTTGGCTGATTCGGCCAGTTTGACCATTCTTGCCGGTTGGCCAACCGCTTGAAATTCACCTTGGATTTGCCCGACGATCTGGGCGGCCGCCGGCTCGGTCAGGCCGAATTCTTCGACAAAAGGGGTTGGCTTGTTCTGTCCGGCGGTTGCCACCAGTCTGGCCACCTGATCGCCTCTTAATTTTCTGATAACTATTTTGCCTTCGGCCTCTTCGACCGGGAAGGAATATTCGCGGGTTAAAGCGTCAGGATTTTGCGCCAGATCGGTCAGCAGTTTAACCCCGTTGGTCACGTTCCCGTTGTCGACCGGAACGTCGATTGCCGCGCGGTTTTGTTCAACGAATTTGCGCATTTGCCCTATTTCGGTGTTCCATTCCTGGCGGCTGCCAGCCGGGAATTTACCGCGCAGGTTGGCCAGTCCGTCAACCTTGCTGTTTTCGATCCAGCGCCACAGGTCGGAGTTCTTCACGTAGACTTTCCCTTTTTTCACCGCGCTGGTGAGTTGCTGAAGACGGGCTTGTTCCTGGCCGGTCAAAGGCTGGCCCGCTTTAATTTTCTGTTCCAGCAGGCTTCTTTCTTTAGCGAATTCCGGCCGTTCTCTGGTGATGTTGATCGGTGTGAAGCCGTCAGGATTGGAGCGGATGTTCCGCAGCCGGTCGATCATTTCACCAGCGGCGGATAGATCTTTCACCTTCGCTTTATCGTCCAGTTTTGTGACAGCGGTGAGGGCCGATCGACCGAGAAATCCCGGCAGTGAGGTAACCAGGTCGCCGGCAGCGTGATAACCGTGGCTGATCCCGCCGGTAACAGCGTCATTGCCCCACCAGACACCTCGTCCATAATAATTAGCCCGGTTCCAGGCGGTCGAAGTAACGTGGGCGCCGGAATCATTACCGACACCGATCTCAATTGACCGGCCGATCTCGATTTGGAGAGGACGGCGGGGGTCGATGGGACCGGTACCACCTGCTTTAGCTGCTCTGATACCGCGGCGAACAGGTTCAACGAGGCCATATCTGGGCAGCGCGGTCAGGATTTTTACGCCGGTCCCTTCAAGGATATGCGACAAATTCCTCATCGCGTAGCCCCTTTCCAGCGGGGTCATTCGATTTTTGATCGCTCTATCCCAGAGCCGGACCTTTTGGTTCTTGCCCCAGGCTAAAATGGTTTTTGAGGTAAATCCGGTAGCGCTGAACATAACGGGGATCAAGATCGCTTCCGCGGCCAGCGCCCCGATATTGCCCTGTTCCGCGTGGTCCTTTAAACTGCCCCAGAAGATTTCGCTGAAAACTTCGTAGCCGGAAAATGAAGCGCCGGTGGAACCGGCTTGCTCGAAAACTTTGGCCAGGATTTGGGCCCTCTCGGTCGGGCTGTCGGTTTTATACGCCTCAATCAAACCGCCAATAATAGCGCTTAATCCGGTGGCAATACTGCGCGGCATTTTCCAACCATAATTAACGGCTTGCGTCAGCAGATGGTTGCGGAACTGGGTCAGGACCCTGATAGCCGCTTCTTTGTCGGTAAAGGTTTGATAGACGTCCTGGACAAATTGCGGTCCGTAGGTTTCGCCGAGCCAAGTCTTGGTGTCCCGATAGTAGCGTGAAGCGAAGTTGACAGTCGGCCGGTTGATCGTGCCGCCATTCGGGTTATATTCCACATTTTCCAGCACACACATATTTTTTGGGGTTTTACCGCCGGTTTCCTTCAGCGCGCCCCATTCGATCAAACGTTCTGAAAGGCTAAGAGAAGAGAGCGCCCGGCGTTTCGGGTCATCGGTGTTCCGGGAGCGATTGACCGTGGGAGAAAGCTTGGTCAAGTCTTCAAATACCTGGGACAGGGCAACGAGCTCCGCCGGCGCGTTGGTCGGATCGGTGAAATTACTAAATGGTTCCGTCCGGCCAGCGGGCCACAAACGGTCGATTTGTTCTTTATAATCACGCGGGGGCAAAACAAACGACTTACCGAACAGTGTTCTAAGTTGTGCTCTCTTGGTTTCATCAAGCTGGGCGATTTGGATCAGCTGGAGGAAATCGAGTTTGAATTTGATCCGGCCGTGGTTGGGGCTATCGGGATTTTCAAAGAAATGTTTCCAGCTGTTATCGTTGTCGAAAATGGCAGTGACGCCGGCGGGATCCACTGTGCCCATTAAAGCATGATCGAGATTGGCGTCTTTAATGACCCGGCGCATCAAGGCGCTTTTGATCTGGCCCGATTGGCCGCCCATTAACAAGTTTAAATCCTTAAGTAATAAGGGATTGCGCCTGATGGTATCGATCATCGTTTGGACTTCCTGACCGAAGTCAGCAACCTGGCTCCGGTTGATCAGGCGGAGCTGTGTTCTAATATCGCCGCCGGGCTGGACCAGGCTGCGCAGATAATTACTGCTGTTCGGACTGTTATAGATCATGTAAAAATGTAACTGGTCGGCCAGGTGAGCGTAGGGCGACATCTGGCTTGATTCCATGGCCAGTGAAGAAACAAAATTATAATAGACCTGGCCGGCAGTGCTATTTAATAGCTCAATCTGTTCGGCAGTTGTTTCCGGTCCATAGGCATGATCACCCAGCCCGGTAACGCCGCCCAAAGCGGTCGTTAATTCACGGGGCAAGCTCGCGACCCCGTGTAAATTATGATGTTTGCCGAACGAATAGAGCAGTAACGGCATCAGGAAATTGGCCTGGCCGGGCTGGGGGATCCTTTCAAAAACTTTGGTGATCGCCAGTTTGGCCAAGGTTCTCTCGTTTGTTTCTCCGAATTCGGTGTTAGTCGTGGCTAACCGGAATCCCTCCTGGCCCTGATGGGAGGCGGCGGCCATTGCCGAGTAGGCTTGGCCGGCGTCCGCTTCTGACACTTCATTTAGAGTAAAATATTGCCGCTCGACGTTAAAGCGGGAAACAAGAATTCCCTGTTCATCGATGAGCCCTAATTTGACTAACGCGTTCCAGCCGGCGGGGCTGACCATGGTTCGGTCAACCGTGCCGAAAAAGAAAGCGTTCAAAAGCTGGCGCGGCGTTTTAAAAGTGTCGCGGCCGTGGTAGCCGAAGATTTTTGAATCCTGCTGTGAGAACAGACTGGCGGTGATCTCGCCGATAAAACTACGATCGTCGAGCAGGCGGCTGAACCCGCTGCCCTGCAGAGCTTCATAATCATTGATGTCAAAACGGTCGCCGGAGAAAAAAGTTCCTTCGGTCGAGACGCTGATTTGCGTTTTTTGTTTTAACTCAAGATAGAACATGTATTTGGTCCTGGCCCCGGTTAGCTTTTCGGCCTGGGTTTCCGCGACGCTTAAGCCGGTCCTTAAGCCGCTTAGCAGGTCGTTTTCAAAGGTGTTATTGGCGTTGAGTTTGCGCAGGTTATCACTGCCGGCCAGGTCGGCGATCTGCTGTTTGATCCGGTCGACCCTGGCGACAACCTGTATCGGATCTTTGGCATAGCTTTCAGAGAGCCGGACCAGCTCGCTGATTTTATCTCTGATCTGCGTGAGAGCTGTTAATTTTCGAGCGACTTCTTTGTAATCTTTTTCCCCGGCATCACCAACTCCCTTCAGCGCGGCGAGATTATCATCGGAGGCATCGTCCGCTGGCTTAAGATCTTTCAGTCTTGCCTGAATATTATGCAAGCGGGTTTCTAACCCCTGGTATTGGGTCAAGAGAGAGACCGTTTGTTTTTTCTCGGTGTCGGTCAGCGCCAGATTGACATTGATCGAGTCAACAAACTTTGACTGGACTTTGCCGTCGGCGTTGAGATAGCCGGCGGCTTTTAAGGTGTCGAACAGTCCCGGCTTGATCGCGTCCAAATCCTGGCGGTTGATTGGCCGGCCTTCAAGCAGCGCGGTAAGCCGGTTTTTCTGCTCCTGCAGGTTGGCCAGAGAAGCGGCGAAATCATTGGCGATTTTTGCGGTCGCTTTTATTTCGGCAAAGACGCTGGTCAGTTGCTGATCATCGGTCACCTTGAAATAGGCCCGCAGCTGATCCATTTCTGGCGAGGTAAAGGCGGGTGTTTCTTTGACGTTGGGATCGCTTAATATTTCCAACCGGCTGTAAAAAGCGGCGTTAGCGGTCCACCGGCTATAGCGATCCTGATACATTTGCATCTTAACGCCCATGGTCATGGCCGGCGGCAAACCGGTTTGCTGCATATTCTGGATCTTTTGCGGCGAGGTCAGTTCATGGAAACCGTCGGCCGTGCCGTAACCGAACGATTTGCCCAACTGCCAGAGATACGCGTACCAGGCGGAATCGACATCCGGGACGTCGTTCTCCGGCATCGACTGGACCGACATCTTTTGCAGTTGGAACATCAGGCGCTTGAAGATGGTCATGGTTTTTTGCCAGCAGGCGGTAAAGTCGGCCCGTTCGCCTGCCGGTATCAGGGCCAGTATTTCGTCGGTCGGCCCGTGTTCAAATGTCCGGCCCTGAATGACGAACTTATGCTGTTTGATATATTCCCGCATTTGCGTCAGGGTTGCCTGTTCCGGTCCGGTCAGGCCGGGTTTGCGTTCCAGATAATTGGTTACCCGCCTCTGAATTGTTCCCGCCAGGCTGGCAAAGGCCGCCTTGTCTTCCGGCACGGTCAGGTTAGTGGGAGCAATAGAAGTTATTCTGGCCGCTAATTGACGAAGTCTGGCCGCTTCCTCGGGCTTGAAACGCGCTTCGGGTTCTGTCAACCGGATCAGGAGCGCTTGTTCCGGCGCGGTCAGGCCGTTATCTCCCTGATATTTAGCGACGCTGGTTAGAACGGGCTGTTCATAACTGGTAAATTCGAGCCCGCCCTGGAGCTCATAGGCATCTCCCTGGCTGGCAAAATCAAGCAAACCGGTGATCGTTTCATCGGTTACGCCGTCCACCGCGCAGCGATCTTGCGAACTGGTCAGCGATAATGTACCAGCGGCATGCGAACGGCCGGCGGTCGCGATATTGAAAAGCGCGGCGCCGTCATGGTCAACCAGGTCGGGCAGGTCGCGCCTGATCGCGGTGCCCGAAAAATTCCGCTCTTCAAGGGCAGGTGGCTCAACGTTGACTCTGGTAAAGATTGGGTCGTTGGTCGCCGGGTCATGGCTGACCAGATAAACCCCGCTCGCCTCAAACGGGGTCTTTTTGTCTTGTTCGGGGTATTTAATTTTCAGGTCGGCCGCGGTAAACTTTTGGCCGATGCTGCTCCCAACCTGGTCGGCGAGAAAACCGAGCATTCTGGGAGTTAACATCACTTCCTGGGCGCGCCGATCAAACTGACTGGCATTGACGCCGGAAAGATTACTTGGGTCGGCTTCGATCGCTTTGGTGTTTTCTTTCGCCGCTTTTTTGCTTAGTTCAACCTTGGCAAGCTCATAATCTTCTGGCAATTCGGCCAGAATACTGAAAACCTCTTTGCTGTCTTTGTTGGTAGGCGGCAGAGCTTGATTGATCTTCTGCATAAGGTCATTCGCCGCGGTAAAGTTGATGGTTGATTTGTTGTTGTTGGCGGCATAGATGTTATACGATCTTTGAAGATTATAGAAATGGCTGACAAAATTCTGGAGCGAATTCGTCAGTTTGTTTTGCAATGACCGGTCTTTCGGTCGTTTGCAGATATCTTCGATCTTTTTGATCGCGACCTGGGCCCGGCCTTTGAGCGCCGCAGTCTTCGACTCGATCTCGGTCTCGGCGTAACCCAGCGAAGAGTAGTGGTTCCTCATAAAGAAATATTCGCCGAGAGCGTTGAGGTCATTTTCTTTCAGGTCATGGACGAGCCGGCCGAATTGCTCCAGAATCTGGCCGAGCGGCGTATCAGTACGGGTGGTTATATCGTTGACGAGTGCGATCATCAGCGGACGGAGGGGACTATCTTCTAATACTCTGGTTAAAAGATGGTTGGCTTTTTCGTAGTGATAGCGTACCAGGAGAGCGGTGTCCGGCAACTGGAGGTTTTTATCCTTGTCCGAGCCGAAACGATGAGCCGATTCATACAGGATATTCAGTCGTTCGGTTTCGTGGGGAAGCCGGGCGGTTTCCCGCTGATCGATCTTGGTCAATTCGGTTTTGAGGTCTTGAACGTCGGAGCTCTGCGCCGGGTAGGCGGCGACCAGACGGTCAAGCCGCTTGATGATATCGGCTCTGATCTCACGGCTTCTTGACGCCACTCCCGGGACGGTGGCAAACATCCGCGCCGATTCATATTCGTACAGCTGGGTATACAGCCTGATATAATCCTGGCGGAGCTCCTGGAGATCGCCGCGCAGTTCTTCTTCTTTCTCTTTGTTGTTGGCCTTTTTGCCTTTAAGGTAATTTTCCAGTTTTCTTTCGGCGGGAACGATATAAGTCGACTCAAAGAACGATTTTTCTTTGTCACCCGATTTTCCGAGGACGCTATCTAGCATGAAAGGGATATAGTTTAGAATACGGGTAAGAAACTCATTGATTGGCTGTTCCTGGTTGGTGCGAAGATTGGTAATGGTTCCGTTAGGGAATAGTTCGTTCATTTGTTTGGCTTGCTGATAGATCTGGTTGCTGACCTCCAGCAATTCCATTGCCAGTTCGCGCAGCAGTCGGGTTTTGACTTCTTTATCAAGTTTTTTATCGGCCAGGATCGCCCGATAGGTCTGATGTTTTTTAAGGTAACTATTTTGCAAGGACTTCAAAATATCTTTTTGCTCCGGCAGTGAGGGGCGCAGCAGTTCCCGATTATTGGCCAGATAGGAATAGGTCAACTGCAGGCTTTGCAGGTCAAACAGATCAAGATTTTTTTTCTCCGGCAGGATACCTTTTAACTGGAGCAATCTTTGCAGTGACCGGACGTAAGCTTTAGCCCCTTCGGGCAATTGATCGAGGCGAGTGAGCGTTTCTTCGCCTTTGACGCGTTTGGCTAACAGGGCGGTCGAGGTGGTGCCGTCACTGTTCCGTGAGAGCCAGTAGATAAAATAATCCTTGACCCGGTTGCTGTTTTCTTCATAAGAGAAGCGCAGGTAGATCGTGCCGGGGAGGTTGTCCGGGTCGGTGATGCCGGCGGCATTAAGAGCGGCGCGGCGTTCGCTGGGAACTTTTGGCTCTTCTAAGGGCGCTAGTTTAAAACCGGCGAAAGTTAGTTGAGCCAGTGTGTCTTGGGAAATAGTGACGGTTATAGACCGTTTATTCAAGCTGTCGACTTTTTCGATTTTTTCGGGAGAAAGATTAAACTTTTTACCGACCGAATCGGCAGTAATTTTATTGGCCGGGTCTTCGAAATATCTTGCGGAGATCGGCGTGAAGGCAATCTTTCGTTTATCCAATTGGCTAAATTCATCATAGGTCAGCGAAAAAGTCAGGACATCGGACGATTGGCTGATTGAGAGAGGCGGGGGGACCGGAATATTGGCCGGATTGGCTGAGGGCAAATACGTGCCGGTATCTCCGTTAATGCCGGCATCTCCATTAAATGAAACTCCGCCCAGTTCGCGGCACTTAGCCGGGTCATAAGAAAACGATTGATTATTTATTACACAGCTGTTGCTCATAATTCCCCTTAATAAAAAAGGCCGTCTGCCTTTCGGCGGAACAGCCTGTTAATGAGACATTGCAAAAATGAACGTCCCAGATCAGCTCTTAGAAACAGGCAATCTATTGGCCAATCATCACGTTGTGCTTCTATATATATATATCGAAATAAAGGGGGTAAAACTTGCATTGATATTTGTAATAATATCAACAAATATTGTTTTGTTTAAAAGGCATCGTTATCAGCAACTGGGTCCTTTTTTGATGGAGTAACAGGAGGCGTATTATTCTTGTTTGCGCTGGCTACCGGGGCTTGGGGTGTTGCTGGCGGTGAACCGGCAACGGCGCCGCTAGATTTAAAGCTTTGTTGGGCCAGTTTAAGATGATCCTTGCCAGTCGGCTTGCTGGCATCATTATATGTGGTGTAGGAGCCGGCGGTGGCGTCATAACCGGGGTTGCTGTGGCGCGCCTGATAAATAGTGTATGATGCCCATGATTTACTGCTCCCGCTGAAGTATGTTATCTGGAAGTTGTCAGGGTCAGTTTCCTTGACGGTCGGGAGATAATCCGCAATTTCTTTAGCGAAATTATCCGAGTCAAAACCCCGCCCCTTGCCGCCATGTTTTATATCGGCAAGCGCATACGATAGTGCATTGACCGCATCCTGCTTAAGTTCCGTCTGGCGCTGGGCTGTGAACATTCCGTCTGGTGGAGCTGATTTTGCCAGTTCAAAGGCCTGTCGGAAGTGCCAGGCCGCTTCCCGATAAAGCTGCTGCTTAGTAAATCCACCGGGGAGAGTGGCATTGCTTTTTGCTAAAGCATAAAGGAGCCGGCCGCGCACAAGGTAGGCATAGGCTTTCTGCTGTGGCGGCAATTGCTCGTTTCTTGTTAATTCGTTCAACTTGTCCAACTTGGTCTGCGCGTCGGGATGATCATAGTTCTGGACCATGACAATTAGTTCGCTGGGGCTGGCGCGCTTAAGTTCTTCATCATTGATAGGTTTTAAAAGTTTTGATTCTATTGCAGCAATCTCTTCCCTGACCCAAACGCGCGGTTCGATCATTTCTCTGACTTTTCTAAGCGAGGGGGTCCCCTCATTTCCCCACGGGAAGAATATTTGAGCATCGGAAGTTTCCGGATTGGTTGCCCTGATAGCGGCTAAAGCATCCATGATTAAGCCATTGTCACCTTCTTTTTCTCTATTGGTGTAAATATGGTGGGCAAGCTGGGCCAGGGCCTTTTTCTTTTCTTCCGGGTCCGCTATTTGTTTGGCGGCATCCAGCGCCCTTTTATAATCTGAATTATTATTCTTATTATGTTCGAAGATTTTCTTGAACATTTCAGTTTTACCCTGGGTATTGGTAATGCCCTCGGCAACCTTGAAAGCTGCGTCCGGATTTTTCTGTTCAAGATATTTACCAACGATCTCCCCAAGGGCGCGATCTTTATCGTCAACCGTTAATCCCCTGGCCTTAGGCATCTTGTTGGCGGCGTTTGTAGCTTGGGTTAAACGGTTTTTGCTAAGATTGTCGCTGAAAGCTTTCCTGACGCCCTCCGCGTCGTCTGTCCCGCCACCACCGACCCCGCCATCTTCCAATTTGCCGGTCTCGAGCCACTCATTGGCATTTTCCGCGTTGAAAGTTCGCGGATTGAAGCGGTCAACCCGGGCAAGCACCTTTGGATCAACGCCGAAAATTTGTTGTGTATCACCGGTGTAGGAAGCGAGGAGGAACTGGATAGCCCGGTGGGCAATTTCCGCTTCAACGTTCTCATTGTTTTTTAATTTCTCCCAATTCTCAAGCAGATGCTCGATCAGCGCCGGATTTTCCTTATATTTTTCCTCGAGTTTTTTTCTGGCATCCTTGAGATCTAATCCTTTAATCCCGGCAACATTTTTGCGGACGCCTTTATTTTCAATCTCTTCGAGAGTATCTTTGGCAATAACCTGATAACCCCGGGCAGTTTTAAAAGATTCCGCGGCCTTTTTAATATCTTCATCGGTTGGCGTCTGACCTTCGGCTTTACCCCAGGCGGCATAAGTTTTGACAACATCTAAGGCCATATTTAATTCGGCCAGGTCAACATATCCATCCCCTTCACTGACGCGATTGGGATCGGAATTGCGGTCGATGAAACTATGATAGGTGGCACCGATGCCGAGCCGGGCCGCTTCCTCGCGATCGATTTTCTCGTCTTTCCAGACGGCATGAAAAGCTTCATAATTGGTAACGCCAAGGTTTGACAGTATCTTCCAGGCCTGGCGTTCACTATCATTCTTGAACTCTCTCGGCTTCCGCTCGGCCTGGCTCGGCTCAACAACAATAACAGCCGTGCGTATTGAGTCTTTAACCAGCCAATCAACCGAGCCAAGCGGCGTGGAGAGGCGGCGTGTTTCTTTAATGTTCAACGGTTCCCCGTCATCTCGCTGCTCAATATAACAAGCGTTATATCCAGGAGTGAGAATGTGCCATTGATCGTCTTTCCCTTTTTCAACAACAAGATAATTTGCCCTGCCATTCTGGGAGAAAGAAATAATTCTTTCATTCGGGTGAAGCGACGCTTTCAAAATCTCCAGATTGGGATTGTTTTTATTACGCAAACCATCAAGAATAGCTTGATCATCGGTATTGAAAACCCCTTTGCCTTCAAGCCGGTCAATTAACGCTCTAAGATTATCTTCGGCGGCTGTTTTGGCAGTTTGTTTTCGAACACTAGCTGATAGAAATTTGTCTTCTGCATCAACTTTTTTCTGTGTTTCATCAATATTAATGCGAACGCCATTGATCTTATCCTGGATTTCTTTGGGCAGTTCCTTGCCGCCATAAGCATCTCTATATCTCGCTTCCAACGAGCTCAATCGAACGTTTAGACCCTGGGAATCGCCGGCGGTCGCCACCGACTCGGCCTTATCCGCTGGCCGGCCGTTAACGATCTTTTTCCTGTCATCAAGCGCGGCTTTACGCTGTTCAAGGGGTGCTTTGACATCAAAGGGTGTATTAGCTTTCCCGGCATCAGCGGATAGTTTATCAAGATCGGCACTTAGACTCGCCAAGTCGGGGTTAAGGCTATTCACGGCAACAATTTCTTTTGCTTTTTTATCAATTGTTGCCTGGTTCGGCTTATCACCGGCGCCGGCTTTGACTCTGTTGACCAAGGCGGTAAGATCAATCGATTTTTCGTTCAGGCCGCCATTTTTGGCCAATTCCATAAGCTGGACCATAATAGCGCTTAAAACATTAGGAGGATTATCTTTACCGATGGCTTTTTCCAGCACATCCTGGATTTTTTCATTAGACACTTCGAATTGACCTTGAGCGTTCTTTTTATAAAGTACCGCTTTCCCGCCTTCTATCCTGATCGCGTATATGTCATTACCTACTTTAATAATGAATATAGCCTTGGGCGAAATTGAAAAAGCAGTCAGCCATTTTCCTATCGAACCGGAGTAGGGGCCGCTGCGAACCGCAGGATCGAATTGATAAGCGGTGGGGCGGGTGGCCTGGGGGGAGGCGGTGGCTGGAGTAGCTGTACCACCATTAGTAGCTTTTGGGGAAGCGGGGGCAGAAGTCTCATAAAAATCTGTCGTGGACACACCAGACTTCGTGTAAATGTTATTGCACGCTTCTTGATCTTTTACAGGAACATTTTTACTTGTTCCATTTGTGTATGTTACCTTGCAGATTCCGTCCGTCATTTTTCCCCCTTATAAAACTAAAGCCCGCCTGTGTTAAAAGCGAGCTCAAAAACTCTTTTCTCGTCGAAACCACCGGTACAGGCAACCGAAGGTTTCATCCTCTTCACTTATATTATCGGACCAACTGGCGAATAACTTGCATCGTACAACCCGAATTTACGAATCTAGCACGAATACTCTAATATCCGAAAATTCGAGCCTTCGTTATAATTATCGGGATGGAAAGGTAAAAACTTGCATCCGGACAAGGAGTTGCCAAAAAGATGAAATTACGCCGCTGTTTGAAACTTTTTGAGGCGGTGGACAAGAACCGGTTTATTGAGGGCTTCGACGATATCCGGATCTTTTTCCAGCTCTTCGATTATTTCGTCAAAACCTGCCATTTTCTTTAATTCCTTGATCAGGGCGTCGATAGTGCCGACTTCGCCGCTGACCAGCCGCATCAGGGTGCCGTAAAGCAAGACCTGGGTCGAAAGGGCGGCCAGTTTCTCGTCCGACCTGGCCGCGGCCCTGGAAACCGCCTGGACATTAGCCAGCTGGCTTTCCAGTGCCTGGACGTAATAATTCAGGCGGTTGGAAACCGGCTTATAGGCCGGCGTAAAGGTTCCGGGGGTGACGGGCTGAGCCGGGATCAGGTTATTGACGGATAAAGCCGCCTGGATCTCGGCCATCAAGCTTTTCGGCAGGATGTATTCGGCTTCTTTAGTAAATGTTGACAGCGCCTTGATCGATTTAGCGATCTCGGTTATCTGCTTGACCGATCGAATATTCCCTTGAATTGAAGGTTTGGAAGACGCATGGCTGGCAAACCGGCTGGCGGCAGGGGCAACAGCCGAGGTCCCCAAGTTATTCCGGCGGGACAGTTTTGACGATCTTCGGGCCTCACGAACGAGTTCGAATATTTGCTGGACCCTGGCCGTCAGCTCAACGAGCTTTTTGGCTGTCGCGACCGGTAAGGCAGCGGCAACCTTAACATTGTTTTCCGCGGCGATCAGCCGGCTGATGACCTGCAGACGGGCAGCTTTGTCGGCGCCGGTCAGCGCCTGCTTGATAACTTTGCCGTCTATCACTTCAGAACTCTTTTGACTAAGCAGGGATTTGGCAACCTCAACAATAACTTTGTCGTTAATCTCCGGGATAGCCAGCGACAGCTCTTTGGCGGTCTTTGGGTCGATAACCGATTTAATGGCCAGCTGTTGGCCGGCCGGGGTGGCCACGAAATTGAGAATTACGGTCTCCAGAAAAGCTCTGGCCGGAGCGTTCCCCGCTTTAACCGCAGTCAAGTAGGCGGCAGTTAAGACCTTGATCGCCTCGGCGGCCGGTCGGATCGCCGGCTTTTTGGCTTCGGCGACAATATTTTGCGTCACTGCCTTTGGGCTGTCATTGGCAGGTTTGGCGGCTATGGCCGAAGCTATTGGTTTGGGAGCTTCTCCCAGGGCTTCTCTTAAAACCGCGGCCACGGCACCGGCTAACGCCGGGGTTCTTTCGGGTTCTCTGGCCGCGATCTTAATAGCGGCTTCGATGATCTCATTAATTTTTTCGGCGGGTTTGCTGCGAATCTCTTCAATAATTCTGGTCTTATCGGCCCGATCTTTTATCTCGATCCTCAAGCTTTCGACACGGGGCCCTTTTTCGGTCGGTCGTTCATTGACGATAACCCGGACGGACGCCGAAGTTTCTTCTGCACCCCTGGCGACGGCCCGTTCAATGGTCTCCCGGCTTAACTGTCCTGTTCCCTTAGCTTCGCGAACGATCTCTCTGACGATCTTTTCGCCCAGCTCGGAGGCCGCGATCCGCCCCATTATTTCCGCCAGTTCGGAATTTCCTTCGATCCGCATTAATTCCCGAGGGAGCCCCGGAAGGGTCTTGTCGCGGACAACTTCCTGTTCGATAACTTCCCTTGGCACAGCGATCTCTACGCGGAAAGATTCGGAAGCCGATCCTTCATGGACAGGATTCATTTCAATTTGCAGTCGAATTAGATCGCGGTCAAAAGTAATGCTTTTTATTTCAGCGCCATCGACTTTTGGAGAGGCCTTGGTTATGGCTTCGAATTGATCGGCGGCTTTTTCTACCTGTGCGATCAATCTCGCCATTTCCGGAGCGGCGTTCTTACGGGCGGCTTTCAGGATCTCTCTAAACTCATGAATTTGCTGTAAGATCTGCGTTTTGGGCAGGCGGGTCAGGCCCTCGACCCCGGCTTCTCTCAATAAGATTTCGAGGCGGATTATCCTCGATAACAGATGCTGTTCTCTCAATGAGAGGTGCTGCTGTCGGCCCAGGGTTTCCAGGTTCCGGCGCAAGGTTGACAAAGAAGAGTGGAGCGAAATTTTCAGCCGGGCGGCGATGGCCGCGGACAGATGCGTCACTTCAATTCTTTTCAGTTGGTTTGGCATATTTCTTCCGGATATTTATCGTCAAATTACGCCAAGAATTTCACTTTATAACGATTTTGAATAAGGGGATAAGGGGGCGGGTTAAATGACTTCTGCGAGTTTTATCTTGCCGTCATAGAGCGCTTTGCCAACGATACAACCCTCGGCCCCGGTCTCTTTCAGCCGCTCAATATCTTCCTTGGTGGTGACGCCGCCCGAGGCAATAACGGGGACCCGGATCTCGGCGACGAATTTCTTGATCCCATCGACATTCGGCCCTTCCAGCATCCCGTCGCGGGAGATATCGGTATAGACAAAGCGGCCGACCCCGAGCGAGACCGCTTCCTTGGCAAAGGTGAAGATGTTCTTCTTGGTGACGTACATCCAACCTTCGCCGGCGGCGACTTCACCTTTGGCGTCAATAGCTACGGCGATCTTGGCGCCGAACTTCTCGCAGGCGCTCGATAGTAAATTTGGGTTCTTGATGGCGGTGGTGCCGAGGATCAGCCGGTCGGCGCCGAACTTGACCAGGTCGGAGATGACTATGAAGTTGCGCATGCCGCCGCCGATCTGGACCGGGATATCGACTGCCTTGATCAAATCTTTGATAGTTTCGATGTTCTCCGGCGTGCCGGTCCGGGCACCATCGAGGTCGACCACGTGCAGCCGTTTGGCGCCGGCGGCCGCGAACTCAATGGCTACCGCGACCGGGTCGTTATTATAAATAGTCACGGCGTCGTAGCGGCCCTGCTTGAGCCGGACGCATTTTCCGCCGAGTATGTCGATCGCCGGTATTATTTCGAAAGCCACTTTTTCCTCCACTCTAACTCACCCCCCTAGCTGCGACAAATCTTCGCTCCCCCCTCTCTTATTAAGAGAGGGGGGAAGGGGGGGGTGAGTTTATTTACATAACTTGCCGAAGTTCTGCAATATCCTCAAGCCTTTTTCGCCGCTTTTTTCCGGATGGAACTGGAGGCCGAAAATATTGTCCTTCCAGACCGCCGAGACAAATTCTACCCCATAATCGGTCCGGCTGGCAACTATCCCCTCATCCGCCGGGACGGCGTGATAGGAGTGGGCGAAGTACATCATGCTCCCGCTCTCGAGCCCGGCAAAGAGCGGGGCGGGACGCTTGATCAACAGTCGGTTCCAGCCCATATGCGGGATGCTTTGCCCGCTCCAGGGGGTGCCGGCGAAAGCGAACCGCTGGACCGTCCCCGAAAAAATGCCGAGACCGGACTTTTGCCCTTCTTCCGAAGAGTCGAAGAGGTGTTGCATACCGAGGCAGATGCCGAGGAACGGCTTGCCGAGGGCGACCGCTTCTTCGATGACAGTTTCGAGCGAAAGGGTCCGGAGTTCTGAGATCGCGGAATCAAAGGAACCCACCCCGGGGAGGACGACGCCGCTGGCGGTTCTAATCGTGGTTTTGTCCCTGGTGATCTCGGCCGGGACGCCGGCCGCCTGGAAGGCTTTCTGGACGCTGCGCAGGTTCCCCGCGCCGTAATCGATGATCGCTACAGGCATAGGGCGATCGCCCCCAGGACGCCAACTTCATCGCCGAGCTTGGCCCGGACGATCTTGACGTTCTTGGCCGGGAGGGTGAGGGCGTATTTTTTGAACTCCTCACGGATCGGGGTGAAGAGGAGCTCGCGCATCTTGGAAACCCCGCCGCCGACGACGATCAGCTCCGGGTTGAAGACATTGACCAGGTTGGCAAAACCGATCGCCAGGTAATGGGCGGTCTCCCTGATGACCCGCAGCGCTTTTTCGTCTCCCTGGCGGGCGGCCAATTCGACCGAGATCGCGTCCAGGCCGGCCCGTTTCTTAATCGCCGTGCCGGAAGCGAGGGCCTCGAAACAGCCGTAATTACCACAGCCGCAGATAGGGCCGTGGGGGTCGATGATCATGTGGCCGAACTCACCGGCCGCGCCGATCGCTCCGCGATAGAGTTTGCGGTCGATGATGATCCCGCCGCCGATGCCGGTCGAAACGGTCACATAGATAAAATCCTTGGCGTCGCGCCCGGCCCCGAACTTTGCCTCGGCCAGAGCGGCGCAATTGGCGTCGTTGTCCAGCTGGACGGGGAGCCGGAACCTTTTTTCCAGGATCTTCTTGAGGTTGACCTTTTTCCAGCCGGGGAGGTTGGGCGGCTCGATGACGATCCCCGTTTCGTAGAGGATCGGGCCGGGGACGCCGATGCCGAGGCAGTGGACCTTTTTCTTGGAGCTGCTCATCAGGGCGGCGACCGCTTTGATGACATTGTCGATGACCGCCCGTTGCCCTTTGCCGGCTTCGGTCGGGATGTTGACGTCGGTTTTGATCTTGCCCCGGTCGTTTGCCAGAGCGGCGGCGATCTTGGTCCCGCCGAGGTCAATGCCGATGATCATGATGCAAGTCAGTATACCATATTTATACGTGATGTGATATTATGAAATAGCGTAGTTTGATATTTGCGCCTATAGCTCAGCTGGATAGAGTACTTCCCTGCGAAGGAAGGGGTCAGGCGTTCGAATCGCCTTAGGCGCATTTTTTCATGGAAGGGTGTCCGAGTGGTTTAAGGAGCTCGCTTGGAAAGCGTGTGTACCGCAAGGTACCGTGGGTTCGAATCCCACCCCTTCCGTTCCGTGGAGAGGTGGCCGAGTGGCTGAAGGCGATCGCCTCGAAAGCGATTTTACCAGAAATGGTAACGGGGGTTCGAATCCTCCCCTCTCCGTATCTTATGTTATAATTCTCTCATGTTAAAATATGGAACTGACGGGTGGTACGCGGTCATTTCCGGCGATTTCACCCTGGATAACGTCGCCAAAGCCGCCCGGGCGGCAGCCAGCTTCCTGGTCCGCCGCCGCCTCCAAACCCAACCCTTGGTCGTTGGCTATGACACCCGGTTCCTTTCGGACAAATTCGCTGAAGCGGCGGTCAAAGTGCTGACCGGCGGCGGGATCAATTGCTTGTTGGTTGAGCGTGAGACGCCGGTCCCGGTCATCGCCTGGGAGGTCCTGGACCGCAAGGCGGCCGGCGGGCTGGTCATTACCGGCTCCTGTTTGCCGATCGAGCAGAACGGCCTCCGCTTGATCGCGGCGGGCGGCCGGCCACTGACTCCGGAAGAGGCCAAGGAGATAGACAGGTCTCTCTCCCAGGAAAATGTTAGTCACCCGCGTGGCGTCCCCCAGGGGTCGGAATCGAGGTTCGAGCCGCGGGAGCGCTATTTAAAATATCTTCACTCCCAAGTTGACGGAGAATTGATCAGGCGAGCTGGCTTGAAAGTCGTCGTTGATCCGATGTTTGGGTCGGCCCGCGGTTATTTTGACCGGTTTCTCCAAGAACTTGGTTGTCAGGTTGAGGCGATCCACGACCGCCGGGATGTCCTTTTTGGCGGCCGTGACCCGGTCCCGGTCGGGGCAAACCTGGCGGAATTGCAGGCCAAGGTCCAAGAAATTGGCGCGACGTTAGGTTTGGCGCTCTGTCCGAGCGGCGAGCGGATAGGGCTGGTCGATAAACAGGGCGTTTTTCACGCCGAAGGAGAGATCCTGCCTAAGATCATAGCCTATGCGTCCAAGGAAAAAGGGTTGTCCCCGTCCGACCTCAACGGGAATGCTTTGCTGGCAGGGGCGTTGCTGGTGGAGATGGCCGCGGCCAAAGTTGTGCTATAATTCCTATAAGGAGATGATCATCATGGCTAAAAAACTGAAAAAAGACAGTTCCCTAAAAATAATGATGGATGAGGTGGAGATGAACCGGGTCTTGCGCCGGATCGCCCACCAGATCATAGAAGCGAACAAAGGGATCGATGATGTGATCCTGGTCGGGATCATGCAGCGCGGTGTCCCCCTGGCCAAACGGATCGCCCAGATCATCGAAGCCCAGGAAGGGAATAAGGTCCAGGTCGGATCGCTCGACGTCTCTCTCTACCGCGATGACCTGGCTAAAAAAGGGAAATACATCGAGGTCAGGAAATCCGACATCCCGTTCTCGGTCGATGAGAAGGTCGTGGTCCTGGTTGACGACGTTATCTTTGCCGGACGCACCATCCGGGCGGCGCTCGACGGGCTCAAGGATTACGGCCGGGCCGCCAAGGTCCAGCTGGCCGCTTTGATCGACCGCGGCCACCGCGAACTCCCCATCCATCCCGATTTTACGGGGAAGGTCATCCCAACGGCTAAGAAAGAGAATGTCCGGGTGGAGGTCATGGAGATCGACGGAGTGGACAGGGTAGTTATTAAATAGTTATTGCGGCCACTGGTCGGGTCTGTTTCTGATCAAGGTGGTTCTCACCGGGCCTGGTGTGATGAATATTGTTTTAGGGACTTCTGCTAAGAGTTGAGCCGGATCGATCACGTCTTTTAGAGAGATCACGAAATGGGCCAGGAAAGAAGCGCGCTGCCAGCAGGTATTTCTGAAGGGTTCAGAGTGCCGTTTAAAGAGCTGGAGGTCAGGATGGGAAGAATCTTTGAGAGCGCTGGTCAAGTTGTTCCTTAAAGCCAGATCGACCTCCACATAGCGGCTGCCGAGGTTTCGTTGGAATTTCCAGCCAAAAGTGACTTGAGGATTTTGTCCGGGGTCAATATCATTGTGGAGCGCCCCGCCATAGCTGGCCACGTTTTTTCCTGGAAGGGCCATTACCTGCCTGATCTTTTCTTCAAGTTTTTTTGTTATCAGTCTGTCGAGTTTTGGGGTTAAGCTGCTGAGCCCCAGTTCATACCTCATCACCTCATGCTGAATTTCCGGATTATTTATTTCAGCATAGGTCGGCCCGCCGCCGTGGACACGGATACCCAGCGCTTTGCTTTTTGTCAGGAGTTCTCTTATTCCCTGGAAGATGCAGATGTTTGACAGGGCGAAAAGATAGGGTGTATTTTGCTCGTCAAGGGAGCCATTTGGCGAGTAAAAGTAATTGAGTTCCGTTTCAATGAATTGATCGCTGACGATAAATTCGATGACTAGGTCATTGATGTGGTGTTTTGCCAGCTCGGGCATGATGGATTCGGCAAATATCTCCATTGTTGATCTGGCGCCCGGCAGCTTGTTGCTGCCGCAGGGCATGTGGATCTCGCCGAAGGCGATGAGGCGGGGGTGGTATTTATTTAATATGTTGGCGACGACCTCGGCCGGATCGCAGTCTGTGTTCGGATTGCAAAAATCCTTCGGCACAGGCGACGATCGGACGATCGGGTCCATAAGCAGTGGAATTCCTGTAATCATTGCTAATTGTTTTTCGGGGGAGGGGAGGTAAAATTTCAGTCTATTTTGTGGCTCACCGGGAAAACAAAAGCCCCCCGATAATTCGGGGGGCTTTGCTTATTTTTCGACCTACCTTTTAATTACTTGGTAGTGTTAACTATGTGAGCATTTTTTGCGGCTTGCTGTTCTCCTATTGCGGATCGATGCGACGTCTCGGGAACTAACGGTCCAGTTGAATTGGCGACTGGCCCATGAACCACAGTAGCTTTACCAGCACTCGCTTCTTCTCCTTGAAGATTTCCCACAGAGGCTAATCCCGATGAGGTTTTAACGGGTTTATGATTTGCATCTTCCGGCTTTTTAGGCAGTTGAACTGTGGCCTGGGCAAGAGCCGCGTTGGATTTTGCCTCGCGCTTCGGATCGATCACTCCTGCCGTCGCTGGTCTACCGTTGCCTTTTAATGCGGCGTCTGTATACAATTCTTGAGCGCGCAGAGGATCAACCACCACCTTATTTTTTTCAGAACCGCAAGTTGAAACAGTGGTGGAAGTTATTAACCCTTCGTCGCTTTCAACCATCTGGATCGCAGTGGTGCATTCCTGCTTGGCAGCTTTGCTTATTCTCGCCTCATCAGCAGTTGTATTGTATGCCCAGACTTGATCACTTGAGTCGCTTTTGTCTAATTTCTCTGTAGTTCCCTGTCGGGGAGCGTTTGATGTTTGTTCAACATCATCGCACACGAAATTTCGAGGCGCGCCTTTCCTAATCGAACCTAACCCGACATATGACTGAATACAATTGACTGGAACTTTTCCGGCTGGATCTCCCATATTATTTTACCTCCTGATATTCTGAATGCTGACTTCTTATCTATTCTTTCCGGCAAAAAACCCCGATCGACCATCGAAGTGATTCCGCTTAACGGAGTCAATTACCTATCACTTATATAATCGTATGGGGGAAGATAAAACTTGCATGATTTATGGATAATATGAGTGGAAATAAGCGCGTATATTTGTTGGTATAAAGCCAAAAAAACAAGTAAACTAAGGACAGTTGGGCCTTTGTTCGGCGGAATAGCTGATCGGTTGCTGGGACGGCGGTAAAATTATTATGACGCGGTTGTCAACCTTAACGACATTGACGCCTTTAGTGGGAACGTAGCTGCCGTAATCGTCGAGGCCGATATATCTCTTATCCTCAATTTTTTCAAGCAGATTCCCGTGATAGATGTCTACTTCCAAATATTCCGAAGGGGAAAAGAGTTGGCCAAAGCTGTGTTCTTCTTCGCCGGGCAAAGGAGTAACATTATTTTGCCGCGCGCCGTTATAAGCTGTAAGCGGAATATCTTTGGTTCTTGATTCAATGGTCAGTTCTCGCAGAGCTTTCAGGGTATTTTCCTTAACGATCCGGGAGAGTTCCTCATCATTTTTGCCGGCCGTCCTTTTAATCACGTACTCCTCCGGCGTGCTGACATTCGTGCCGTAGAGCATGACCCCCGAGTCCCTGGCTATTTGCAGGAATTTTATCGTCCCGCAATAATCGATAGACATGACATTGGTCAGCCAGCGGTCGAGCAGGGAATTCGGCTCAATTTTGCCCGTTTGATTGAACTGGTTGATCTGCTCCCGTGAGCCGTAGGGGAGTAATTCGGTCAAAAGGGTGGTGCGGCCAAACGCCGGCAGGATAGGAATGACTTTGGCCGCGAAAATTTCGGCGGTCGAAACGAGGGTCGACGGATCTTTTTTGTGAATTTCGCCGACAGCCAGAACACATTTTGGGCAGTTGGCCATGATCGGCAGAATGGCTGATTGGAGGTCGCTATAATGCAGTATGGGGAAAGCCGTTACAATGTTTTTTTCTTCCGGAACATTCACCGGCTCTGGCCGATTTATCACTACGGGCCTGTCGGCCGTCAAACAGCCGGCCAATTTTATGGCAATCGGAATGGCTGCTAAAGGAAAATAACGTCTAACTAGTCTTGTTATGGTCACGTTTAGTTGTCGGAGCGTTGGCGGAGAAATTTCAGCCTATTGGCGGGGCAGGATGAAGACGTATCGGTTTTCCCGGGGATAATGAACTTGAGTTACGCCGTCCTTCGGCACGTAAGTTTTCCAGTTGTTCACCCTAACGATCTCGTCCGTAAAGTCGTCGAAGAATTCCGGAATAATGATGTCCAGCTCAAGATAATTTATGTCAGCTCTTCGTGAAAATTCGGCCCCATAATTATATGGTTCCCAGCCAGCCAGCGGAGCAGTGTCATTATGAATGTAGCCGTTGATCGCTACGACGCTAAGGCCGCGGGCGACCAGGCGGTCGATCGTGTCGCGTGAGCGCTGATTGATCAGAGGACCACGGCTTGCCACATAGGGATAGGCATCCTTCTCGGCCTGATCAATAAGATTTGAGCCGAACAGGATAAACCCGTATTGCCGGACTGACGCCATGAATTCATCCAGGCCTTGATTTTCAGAAAAAATGTTCAACCATTTTGCGAGCTGTTCATCATACCGTCCGGTTTTCTTATATGTCTCAATAGATTGATGGGCTTCATTACCAAACTGCAGATATTCCCAGACAATTATGCGGCTGTTGAATTCGGCCAGCCCCGGCAATATTTCCCGGGCGATGTGCTGGTTGGTCGAATGTCCAGCGCGAGTTTCGCCGTGCGCGCCGCCAATCGCCAGAACAAATGGTTTGCGCCGGCTTTCCGCCGCCAGCCGCGCCATTAGCGGGCGAAAGGCCGCGGCGATATTGGCGTGATGAGAAATGACGGGGCCGGGGTTGATTTCGGCAGCGGCAGGGATTAGTTTTGACGGCCTGTTCGTTTGAGAACAGGCGACTTGGGAAAGTGTCAGCAATAACGGTAGTATTCTGGTTGTTTTAAACATAAACGGCAAGTTAAATTCGCCGTTTAGTTGTCGCAGTTAATAGTTAAGAATTTCAGTAAATAATTATTTTCTGGTGATGTTGTAGGTGACAGTGCAAACCAAGCCATTATCGATGTTGGTTATTTTGTTGCTGCCTGATCCAGATTCTTTTGTGAATGAATCAACTTTCAGGGTCGGGCCAACTTCTTTCAATAAGTGAGAGCCTAGTTCACGGCCGAGAGTCGCGGCTTGAGGAGAATTGATCGGCCGACCGCGATCGTCAAGAAAAGAGATTCTGGCCTCTCTGACCGTAAGCTGATCTTTGTTGCCGGCGATCTCGCTGGCGTTCGAGATAATAGTTACCTTGATATTGATTTTATTGTTGGGGGCAAGGCCCAGAAGACGATTAAAATTCGTCCCGGTCGTTCTCCATTGTTCGGTTTTGGCGGCGATGGTGCGGTAAGCGCTTTGCGGACCAGATCCAGACCCGCCGACCGGAACAGTAACCTGCGGGGGAGTAATTTCTATCGAGCTGAGTTCTCCTCCGCCCGTATTGCCAATCCCGGCTAGACCGGTGCCGGCACGTGTTCCTGATGCGGTTTCTATTTTCTCGCCATGTCCATTAGTCAGGCCGATAGTATTGCCGGTGGATAATGAGAACGTTGCGCTTGGATTGTCTATCGGTCCATCGCCATAACCGGCCACTTTAATTTTGTCGGAAAATTTAATGGTGCAGTTGTTGCCGCTGACAACAATCTCACTGATCCGGAGGGAGCCGCGCGTTGCGCCGAAGTCCGACGGCCAAATATTGGTCGAAATAAAACCGTCAAATTTCTTATCCATTCCGTCGCCAAACTTTTGATTGATTTCGTCCAAACTAATATTATCTTTTGGTATCGCGTCGGTTTGACCCGCAATATTTCTGAAGGTTAGACGGCCGTCTTTCCAGTCGGGTGTTTGAATTGCCTGGCCGGCGGTTTTAGCCCCCGCCACTGTCAGGTTTGACGGAGGAGCGGCTTTGGGCTTTTGCTGAGCGATATTTGTTGGTTGAACAGGTTGTTTCACTGCCGGCTTAACTGGCCTGGCCCAATCCCAGTTATTTGAAGCAACATAAGTCTTCGATGATTGTGAGGCTGCCGGTAGTGGGCTGTTCCCCCAGCGGGCCAGAGGTCCGTCCTGATGGAAATAAGGATTATTAGAAAACTCGTCCTTTTTGTCCTTTGGCTGTGCCTTGGCTACACTGTTTGGCTTGACCTGATTTTTCGGCTGCGCATTTTGCGGCGCCAGCTTTGGCGCTTCCGCCATTCTTGCCGGGGACGAAGGAAGCTTGGCCCCTTCATCAACAGCCGTTGACGGTTTGTTTTCGGCTGTTTTAATAGCTTTATTTTCGTTTGTTTCCCTGATCAAGCTGGTGCGCTTTGGATCGGTAGAGACCCTGATCTCCGGATTTAATACCGGTTCGGCAACGACAGGATTTTCCGCTGAATCGTTCCGGAGTTCAACCATTTTGATTTCTTCGTCGGTGGGTTCGACCAGCTTGGCTGTGACCGAAGTAACAGGTTTTGGTTTGGCAGCAGCGACTACCGCCGGCTCGTTATGGCGAAAATCATAGGATTTTAAAATGCGGCCTTCGGGCGTTGTAACTTTTGCCAGCTGATTGCTGCCCTTGTTATATTCAATAACCGAACCCGCCATTAAAGGTTCGCCGTTGATAGTTGTATCAGCAGCCAGCCGGCCACGCAACACTTGACCGTTGTCGTATAAAGCGACGCCTTGCTTATAATCAACGCCGTTGATCGAGACGATTTTCTTGTCCGGAATATCGATACGGCCGATCGGCCGCCGGTCGGTGCCGTCATCACCGGGGATGGCCGATACTTTTGCCCCTTCGGGCAGGGTGATCTTTTGGCCCCCTAATTCAATTTCTGTCGCGGCGGCCAGGGTATATTCATAGTAACCGCCCGGAGTTAAATGGAACTCGGTTACCTGCACGGGTTGTTTGCGCATTAGAGCTTCAAACGGGGCCTTGGAACTTACCGTTACGACTTTACTTGCTTCATCGCGCGTGATCTCCGCAATTCCGTTAAGCTCAAGCTTGCCTTTCCCAAACTTAACTGACTCGTCACCCGTATATCCCTTCTCAACCTTGCCGTTGGGATGATATGAAACTTCGTAGTCGACGGCGTAATTGATGCCGTCGATCTTGGTATCTTTGGCGAGGAAACCGCTTTTAACCTGACCATTGGCATATAATTGCAATCCTTCCTGATTATATTGTTTGCCGTTCACAGTAATGGAGCCGTCCGGATTGACTTTGGCGTTGCGCAGAAAATTCCTGGTCCCTTCGGGGGTCAAGTTCTGGGCGGAGGCGAGCTCTGCGGTAGTAAATATTTTTGGTTTTGAGATCGAAACCGAGTCTTTGTTTATTGTCGACTCAAGATCGAAAAGAGAAATGCTGTCGCTGTTACCATCTTTGGCCGCGACGGCGTCGAATTCTTTTGCCATTCCGGCTTTTTGGGCTTCGGCTCTATCGATCTTGCCGTCGCCATTCTTATCCATCTCTTTGAACTTCTGGACAAGAGCCATATTTGATTTCACATATTTTAATGAATCAGACTGGATCTGATTTGCCATTTTTTCTCCTCCTATCAACAAAAAATCCGCCTTCGGCGGACCTGTTTTTTTCGGGCTTATTTATGATAAAAATGACACGATCAGGAACAGGCAAACTGAAAGGTCATATAGACGACTCTCATCTATATTATCGGGGAATGAGGGGTAAAACTTGTGTCCGAACTCACCCCCCCCGTCCCCCCTCTCTTAGTAAGAGAGGGGGGGGCTTGCCTAGCTATAGCGGGGGTGAGTTATGGGCTACGGAAGGTGAGGTGGTATAATACCCCCATGCCAAGCACCGACATCCTCTCTGGTTTGAATTCCGATCAACTTCAGGCCGTTACCCATAAAAAAGGTCCTCTTTTAATAATTGCCGGGGCCGGCACCGGCAAAACGACCGTAATTTCCCGGCGGATCGCTTGGCTGATCGAGCAAAAACTGGCTAACCCCGGAGAGATACTCGCGCTGACCTTTACCGATAAAGCGGCCGAGGAGATGGAGTCGCGGGTCGATCTGCTGGTCCCCTACGGTTATATCGACGTTAATATCGCGACCTTCCACGCTTTTGGCGACCGGGTCTTGCGCGATCACGCTATCGACCTTGGCTTGAGCCCCGATTACCGGGTCCTCTCCCAGGCGGAGCAGGTCATTTTCTTCCGCGAACACATTTTTGAGTTCCCGCTCAAACATTACAAGTCGTTGTCCGACCCGACCAAACATGTCGAAGCTTTGCTCGGGGTCATTAGCCGGGCTAAGGATGAAGATATTGGTCCGGAGGAGTATCTGCGCTGGGCGAAGAAGAAGGGTACCAGGTACCAGGTACCAGGTATCAGTGGCCGGAGAGAGCAATTGGAAGTTGCCAAAGTTTATAAAAAGTATCAGGAGTTGAAGCTGAAGCACGGGTTGGTTGATTTTGGCGACCAGGTCAATCTTGTTTTAAAACTTTTTCGCGATAACCCGGCGATCCGGAAAGAGTACCAGGGACGTTACAAGTTCATCCTGGTCGACGAGTTCCAGGATACGAATTACGCCCAGTTCGAGCTGTTGAAGCTTTTAGCGGGAAAGCGGGCCAATATTACGGTCGTTGGCGACGATGACCAGTCGATCTATAAATTTAGGGGCGCCGCGATCTCCAATATCCTTAATTTTGAGAAGATCTACAAAAAATGTTCTAAAGTCGTCTTGACCGATAACTACCGCTCGACCCAGGCGATCCTCGATGCCGCCCGCCGCCTGATCCGGCATAACGATCCGGAGCGGCTGGAAGTCAAGTCGGGAATTGATAAGAGATTGGTTTCAATGTTGGAACCTGCGAGTGAACCTCGCGGTTCCAACAAGTTGAGGAACCGAGACGTTCAGTCTCAGGTTCCGAAACAGATTCTGCCGCTCCACAAGCACTTCGATCGGGTGCAGTCGGAGGCCGACTGGGTCGCCAAGACGATCAAGGAGAAATTCGACAAGGGAGAATATAAGTTAAGCGACTTTGCCATCCTCGTCAGGTCAAACGCCGACGCCGAGCCGTTCCGCCAGTCGCTGAATATGCTCGGGCTCCCGCACCAGTTCTCGGGCGGGGGAGGGTTGTATGTTTTTCCGGAGATCAAAATGGCGGTCTCGTTCCTCCGGGTGATCGGCGACCTGGCCGATTCCGTTTCGCTCTATGAACTGGCCCTCTCCGAAGTCTATCGGCTTGGTCCGTTGGATTTGCAGAAGATCAGCACCTTTGCCAAGCGGCGCAATTACACTTTGCACCATGCCTTTACGCATCTGGGGGAGTCGCGAGTGGCGGGTTCCGAGTTCCAGGTTCTGTCGGACATAAATGAAGGAACTTTAGCGGCCGTCGCCAAGATCATGGAGGATATTCGGCACTACCTTGATTTCGCCAGGGGGAAGAGTACCGGTGAGCTCCTGTATCATTTTCTGAAGCAGTCGGGCTACCTGGCTAAACTGGCTCGCGAGGAGAAGGACGACCGGATCAGGAACCTGGCCCGCTTTTTCGAGAAAGTGCGTGAGTTCAAAGCGGTGGCCGAGGTTGACCGGGTGGCCGAGTTCGTCCAGTATCTTAACATCCTGAAAGAGTCGGGGGATGATCCGGCCTCCGCCCAGCCCGATAGCGACGTTGACGCGGTCAATGTCCTGACGGCCCATAAGGCCAAGGGCCTGGAGTTTCCGGTCGTCTTTATGGTCTGCCTGGTCGGGGATAAATTCCCGGTCCGTTCCCGCCGCCAGCCGATCGAATTGCCGGACGAGTTGATCAAAGAAGAAGTTCCGCCGGGTGATGTGCATTTATTGGAAGAGCGCCGGTTGTGCTATGTCGGGATGACGCGGGCCAGGCGGGAACTATATTTTACTTCGGCGGTCGATTACGGCGGCAAACGGGGGAGAAAGGTTTCCCGCTTTGTCCTGGAAGCGCTCGACCTGCCGCTGGCGGACATAACCATGCTCAAGAGCCCCGTTCTCGACCAGATCGAGCTCTTTTCCGGCGCGGGCCCGTTACCGGCGTCGGCCAAGCCGCGGTCACCTGACGCGGTCGTCTTGCTTTCCCACTACCAGATCGAAGATTACCTGACCTGTCCGCTGAAATACAAATATGTCCACGTCCTGCGCGTGCCGCTTCTCCCCAACCACCAGATAATCTTCGGTTCAGCCGTTCACCAAGCGGTCCAGGCTTATTTCAGCGCGAAACTGAACAAGAAGAAGCTGCCCCTCAAAGAGTTGCTGGCGGTTTTTAAGCGGAATTGGTCGTCGGAGGGTTTTATCTCCCGGGAGCATGAGACGCAGCGTTACGCCAGCGGCGTGGCCGCTTTGACCCGCTTTTTTAAGACTGAACCAAAACGAGGACGGCGACCGATCGCGGTCGAGGATGAATTTGCCGTAGTCGAAGATAAGATCCAGTTGAAGGGACGTTACGATCTAGTGGAACAGGGACCAGGGGCCAGGGACCAGGTACCTGGGGGAATTTACATTGTTGATTTTAAGACGACTGAAGTAAGGGAACAGGCGCAGGCGGACAAGAAGGTCAAGTCAAGCCGGCAGTTGGCGATCTACGCGCTCGCCTGGCAAAAGAAACATGGGCGGCTGCCGGAGAAACTGGAGCTGAATTTCATCGAGAGCGGGCTGGTCGGTTCGCTCACGCCGAACGCCAAATCGCTGGCCAAGGTTTGGGCGGAGATCAAGCAGGTGGCTGACGGGATCCGCGCGGCCGATTGGCACGCTACTCCCGGCTATCGCGCCTGCGGTTATTGCCCGTATCGGGAGATCTGCCCAAGCGCGGCGAATTAGGGGTTAGGGAGAAGTGGAGTCTCCGAATGAACCTCGAGCGTATCAAGCTTGTCGCCGAACTTGGTCAGCCGTTTGTCGGTTGATTCGAAACTGACCGATAGGTTCTTTAAATGGGTCCTCATTTTTTCGAAATCTTCCAGGACCTTCATGTAATCACCGGCCAGCTGGGACATCTTTTTCAATATTTCCTGCGCCTGCGCCTCGACCTTCATCCCTTTCAGGCCGAGCAGGATGGTCTGCAGGTAGCCGTAAAAAGAGTTGGGTGAGACCGGGTAGATCTTGTTCTCCAGCGCGTAGCGGAAGACCCCCTTGTCGTCGTCGATGTTCTCGTCCTTGACGATGATCTCGTAATAGACGTTCTCGGCGGGGATATACATCAGGGCGAAATCGGAGGTCCCTTCTTCCGGCAGGATATATTTTTTCCTGATCGCGTCAATATGTTTCTTGACGTCGCGGATAAATTGCTTTTTGGCGGCCAGCTTGTCGCTGTCGGTCTCCGCTTCGACTATCTTCTTGAAGTTCTCCAGCGGGAATTTGGAGTCGATCGGGATGATGAGGTTCTTTAACTTAATGATGGCGTCGACCGTCTCCCGGCTGTTAAAGCGATATTGCAGTTCATAATAGGGGGCGGGGAGGATCTGGCTTAACAGGTCGCTTAAAAAGAGCTCCCCCATGCCGCCGCGCAGTTTAGGCGCTTTCATGATCTCTTCCAGCGAGGAGATGCTCTGGGCGAGCTCGGTCACTTTCTTGGTCGATTCCTGGACCTCGCCGAGCCGTCCGTAAACGTCCTTGATCGCCTTGGCGGCGTTATCAAGGCGGGCGTTGGTGTTCTTGTCGAGGTTTTGGATGGTCTGGACGAAATCGGTGTTGACCTTCTGCAGGATCGTCTGGTTATCGGAGTAAAGTTTGGTCACGGAGCCGCGGATCTCTTCCATCTGTTTCTGGATCATGTCGATCGCCCGGTCGTTTTGCGGCGCCCCGTTCAACCCGTTCAGTTTCAGGACGACGAAAGCGACGACGGCCAGGGTCAGGGCGGAGAGAATGATGGCGATCATTTCCATGGCTGAAATTATATCACGACTGTTGTATAATTAATATCAGATGTAAATTCAGTATAAACCGAGGAGGAAAATGTGGACAACATCACTTATGACGATTTTAAGAAACTCGACTTGCGTCTGGGCGAGATCAAGACGGTCGAAGCGATCGAAGGGGCGGATAAGATCTATAAGCTGACCGTTGACCTGGGGGAGGAGACGCGCACTTTGGTCGCCGGGATCAAGCTTTTTTACGCGCCGGAGGAATTGCTGGGGAAAAAGATCGTCGTTTTGGCCAACCTTGAACCGCGGGCCATCCGGGGGGTTGAGTCGCGCGGCATGCTGCTAGCGGCCGCCAATGAAGACAAAAGCCAGGTCGTTGTTCTAACGATCGATAAAGAACTGCCGAACGGCGGAAAAATTTCTTAATTTATCGATTGACAATGGGGCTATTCAAGAATATAATTTTTTCACAATGACCGACCGCATTTTGGAGATCGGAAGTGCCGGCTTAGAGTCAACTGACCAGCGCGTCCGGAAACTAATGGACAACATGGTCAACGCCGATATCCCCGGCTATAAAAAATCGGAAGCGGTCATCCGTGGTTTTCCTCTGGAACTCGAATCCGCCACTCAACGGCTCGGTCCGGTCCGGCCGCAGGTCGAAAGTTCCCATTACAGCAACCTCCCGGGCGCGCTGGTCAAGACCGGCGGCAAGCTTGACGTCGCCCTGGGCACCGACGGATATTTTGTTATCTCCGGTCCCTGGGGCGACGGCTATACCCGCGACGGCCGCTTTCAACTCGATAAGGACGGCCGGATCATCACTCTCGCCGGCAATTATCCGGTGCTGGGGCAGTCCGGCCCGCTGGTCGTGACCCCGGGTGCCGACGTGGAGATAACCCAGGACGGCGAGGTCCGGGTTGACCGGGTCGTCGTTGATAAACTGCGGGTCATCAATCCGGAGCAAGCGGATGCCTTAACCCCCCTTAATGGCTCCATATTTAAGCGGAGCGAGGCCGCTTCCGGACTGCAGGAAGTGGAAAACCCGAGGGTCATCCAAGGTTACGTTGAGTCATCGAATGTAAATGTCATCGACCAGATGATGGAGATGATCATGGTCGAGCGGACCTACAACGTTAACGCGAAGATCATCTCGACCCGGGACGCTAACCTGTCCCGGGCGATGGAGATGGGACGGCCGACTCAATAGTTCCGCGCTAGGCTTAGGGTAAAAGGAGGATAAAATGTTCCAACCGCTTTATGTCGCGGCGACCGGCCTCTCGGCGATGCAGGATGAGATCCTGAACATTACCAATAACCTGGCCAACGCCAAAACGGTCGCTTTCAAGAAGTCGCGCGCGGAGATGGAGAGCCTCTTTTTTGTCGAGAAGAGTTTCAAGGATACGCTTAGTGACGCGATGTCGGGGATAGACCAGCCGCCGGTCAATGTTGAGCACGGCACCGGGGTTCGCGTCGCCGCCACCCCCAAGGATTTTTCCCAGGGGGCGATCGAGGTGACCAATAATGCCCTTGACCTGGCCATCCAGGGGGAGGGATTTTTTCAAGTGAAAATGGCCGACGGGACGATGGCCTACAGCCGGGCCGGCAACTTTCATCTGGACAATGAGCGGAACATAGTTGACCCGAACGGCCGGATGCTCGAACCGGCCATCCAGATACCGGAGGGGACGACCTCGGTCGTTATCCGGCAGGATGGGACGATCCTCGTCTCGATCGACAACGCGACCGAACAGAACGAGGTCGGCCAGCTGGCTTTGGCCAGGTTCACCAATCCGGCCGGCTTGCGTTCGCTGGGCCAAAATTTATATACGGCGACCGAGGCCTCGGGTGATCCGGCGATCAGTGCGCCGAACCAATCCGGTTACGGCTCGGTCAACCAGTTCTCGGTCGAACAGAGCAACGTCGACGTTATTTCGGAAATGATGAAGATGGTCATGGTCCAGAGGGTCTTTGATACCGTGACCAAAGCGGTCTCGAGCTATGAAGGGATGCTGGCCAAGCTGGAGCAGATGAAACAATAAACGTGAACAACTTCAAACTTCAAACTTCAAACATCCAAACAAATACCAAATCTAAAAATACAATATCCAAACCTATTGTCATTTGCCTTTTGGTTCTTGCCTTTTGTTTTGAGGTTGGAGGTTTGAGGTTGGAGGTTAATGCCGCTAGGGCGTTAGATAACCCGGAAGCCAAGGTTACGGCGGTCATCAAGGAGTTTATCCTGGCCAAAAATCCGGCCTGGTCGCCAACCGAGATCAAAGTGACCTATAAAACGGCCGCCAAGACCTTTGCCCAGTTAGCCGACCTCCCGGCTGACGCCCAGTTCAAGATATTGGAGGCTTATCCCGAATTCAAACCGGCCGGCAATGTTATTTTTCCCTTGCAGGCGACCTCCGTCACCGGCAGCGTCAAGTTCCTCCTCCGGGCCAAGGTCGAGGTCCTCAAGCCGATAGCGGCGGCCGCGAAACTTATTAAAAAAGGACAAAAGATCGAGGCCGCTGATTTGAGCTGGGTAGAGCGCGATGTCGCCCTCCTGCCGCAAAAATATTTTATCGCCCCGGAGCAGTTGCAGGCGCTGGAAGCCAAGATCGCTATTCCCGAGAACAGTACCATTTTTGAGTGGATGGTCGGCCCGCCGCCCTTGGTGCGCGGCGGCCAGGAAGTGATACTGGTCGCGAACGCGGCCGGGTTGACGGTCAAGGCGAGAGGCCAGGCCCTGTCCGACGGCTACCTTGACGAGCTGATCCAGGTCAAACGTCTCGACGCCAACAAAGTACTCAAAGGGAAGGTCATTTCAGCGGCGGAAGTAGAGGTGAATGTCGAATGAAAAAGTTTTTGGCCGTAAGCTGTCTGCTGTTGATCGTCAGCGGCGCGGTTCTGGCTGACGCGATCTGGAACGAGAACAGCGCGTCCCCGTATTCGACCCAAAAAGCTTACAAGGTCGGCGACATTATCAACATCATCATCCTGGAAAGCTCGAGCGCGAAGAACCTGGCGGGGACCACGTCGAACGTCAAGGATGATTTGAGCGCCAAATTGACCCACACCCTGCAGCGCCTGACCCCGATCATCGGCGCCAATACCCAGGTGAGCGGCGCGGTCTCTAACCGCTATGCCGGCGACGGGGCGACCAGCCGGGGGAGCAATGTGACCGCCCGGATCGCGGCCTGGGTGACCGAGGTGCTGCCGAACGGCAACCTGGCGATCAAAGGTGTCCACAAAGTGGAAGTCAATGATGAAATGCAGGCGATCGGCCTGACTGGGACGGTCCGGCCCAAAGATATCAGCGGGGCCAACACCATCTACTCTTATCAGGTCGCTAATGCCAACTTGATGGTCAAGGGGACCGGCGCGGTCGGCGACGCCAGCGCTCCGGGCTGGTTGACCAGGATATTCAATTGGCTTTTCTAACGAAAGGAATGAACATGCGTGAGTTTTTCGCTAATGGCTGGCGACTGGCGGTCGTTAGTTGTTTGTTGTTAATTGTTAGTTCTTCCGCGGCTTTTGCCGCGGCGCCGCCGGCCCGGCTTAAAGATATCGCTTTTATCCTGGGGGCGAGAGAGAACCAGCTGATGGGTTTCGGCCTGGTCGTCGGCCTCAATAATACCGGCGACAAGAGCCAGACCGGCTTTACCCAGCAGGCTTTGACCAACTTGCTTTCCCGCATGGGGGTCGTGCCGCAATCGATCGATTTCAAGTCGCGTAACGTGGCGGCCGTGATGGTGACGGCAGTTCTCCCTCCGTTCGCCAAGCCTGGCCAAAAACTCGACGTCACCGTCTCTTCGGTCGGCGACTCGATCTCACTGCAAGGGGGGACCTTGCTGATCACGCCGTTGCAGGGGGCTGATGACCAGATCTACTCTGTCGCCCAGGGAAGCCTGCTGGTCGGGGTCGATCCGGGTTCGCCCAGCGTCCCCTATGCCAAGCAGCGCCAGGTCACGGTCGGACGGATCCCGGGCGGGGCTCTGGTCGAAAAAGAAGTCCCTGTTACCCTGGTCGGCAAGGGGGGCGTGACCATTGTCCTCAACAGCGCCGACTTTACCACGGCCAACCGGGTGGTGGCGGCGGTCAAGCGGGCCGGACTGGACGCGACCGCCACGGATGGCGGGACCATCGTCGTCCCTTACGCCGGCGAGGATACCGTCGCCCTGATCTCGCGGCTGGAGAACCTGACCGTGACCCCTGATACCATCGCCAAGATCGTGATCAACGAGCGGACCGGGACGATCGTCATCGGGGAGAATGTCTCGATCGCGCCGGTCGCCGTGACCTATGGCGGGATCGACGTCTACATCAGCAATATCTCGCTCTTTTCCCAGGGGACGGGCGATTTCGACGCGCCGCAGGATGATGTGACCTATCATGCTTCCAGCCAGGCGAAGTTGAAGAGGAAAGAGGGACAACTCAAGGTGATCCCGGCGGCACCGACCCTCTCCAGACTGGTCCGGGCCTTGAACGCGATCGGCGCTTCACCGAAAGACCTGGTCGCCATCATCCAGGCGATGAAAAGAGCCGGGGCGATCAAAGCTGAATTGGAGGTCATCTGATGGTTGAACAGATCAACCCGCTGGTCCATTCGGCCAGCAGTTACGCCCAACTCCTGCCGGCGGCCAGGACGGCGGCCGGGGCAAGGGCCCAGAACGAGTTCATGGCGATCTTTTACAAAGAAATGCTGAAACAAGTCTTTAAAACGCCGAACTTGAGCCCGCTGAGCGAAGAAGACCAGACCAATTTTGCCTCGAACCTGAACCAAGATATGCTGATCGACCAGTTGGCCGAACAGATGGCCAAAACGGCGATCGCCAGCCAGGCCTGGCCCGCCTCCAGGGAAGGATTTGCCCAGTGACGAAACCTCCAGCCAAAACAATAAAAGTTGTGACGACGCACGGTTCGGTCGAAGCGTACCTGCCGCTCGTCCATTCGATCGCTTCCATGGTTTCCGGCAAGGGGTTGCCGCCCAACATCGAGTATGATGACCTGGTGTCCGACGGGACGGTCGGCTTGATGAAGGCCTGGGATAACTTTGACCCGAAGCGGGGCGTTAAGTTCGAGACCTATGCCTCTTACCGGGTCAGAGGCGAGATACTCGACGGCTTGAAGAACTATAACCCGGTGCCGTACCGGGTCCAGGTGATGGTCCGCGATCTGGCCAAAAGAGGGGTCAAGTCGGTCACCAGCCGCAAAGACCAGGAGGACGATGAGTTCCTGGCGAAAAAAGAACTGTCAGAAGAAGAGTTCAAGCACGCCCTCAAGCGGATCAAAAAGATCGTTTCCGCTTCGGCGCTAATGTACTTACTGTCGATCGAGGAGATGGGGGCGACCGGGGTGGAGCCGCAGGTGACGGGTGATGTTACTCCGGAATCGGAAGCCGATTTCAGCGAGCTGAAAGAGCGGATCCGCGGCGCGGTCTTCGACCTGCCGCCGCTGCAGCGCCAGGTTGTTGAGCTCTTTTTCCATAAAGGGGTCAACCAGAAGACCATCGCGGAGAAGTTGAACCTTTCCCGGCCCAAGGTCTGCCGCGTCCTGGCCAAGGCGATCGAAGGATTGAAAAAGAAGGTAAAATGACGGTTAACCCGGTCGGTTTATTTGACGAGACGTTCGGTAACCTGGAAAAAGCGATGACGGTCGCGACCAGGCGGCAGGCCGTCCTGGCCGATAATATCGCCAATGCCAAGACCCCCGGCTACCGGCCGAAAGATTTTGACTCGGAGTTGATGCAAGCGGTCGAGCGGCAGGACCAGAAGCAGGTCAACCTGGAGCAGGAAATGGCTTTATTGACGGAAAACTCGGTCAAATATTCGGCCTATCTGAAGATGATGACGGGGAAGTTAGGCCTACTTAAGTCGATCGTGACGCAGGGAAGGAGGTAGTGAGCCATGGGTCTTGACCAAGCCCTGGAGATCAGCGTTTCCGGAGTAGAGGCCCAGCGCCGGACCATGGAATTGATCTCTTCCAACATAGCTAATATCAGCACGACCAGGACGATCTATGGCGGACCCTATCGCCGGCGGATCGCCCTTCTCTCGGAGAAACCGCTCTCCTTCAAGGATGAGCTGGCCCGGGCGGAGGGGAAACTGGCCCCCGGCCTAAGCGGAGGCGGGGTTTCCGTGCTGGATGTGGTCGAGGACCAGACTGCTTTCCAGAAGGTTTACAATCCCGGCCATCCCGACGCCGATCCCCAGGGGAATGTGCTGATGCCGAACGTCAACATGGCGACCGAAATGGTCGACATGGTCTATGTCTCAAAACTTTACGAGGCGAACATAACCGCCTTTAACGCGACCAAGAAGATGATGCAGGACACGTTACAATTACAGTAGTCAGGAGGGGTTAAATGGTGCAAGCGATCGGCCCGATCAACGCAGATCTGAGATTGGCCCAATTGTTGGGGGACGGTGACCTTTTGGCCCAGGCGCCACCCTCGGTCGGCTGGCCGACGCCGGCTGCCCCGCCCGCCGCCACCAAGACGGAATTCAGCGGCAACGCTTTTGACGACATGCTGGCCCGGGCGATCGACTCGTTGAACGATATCAGCAAGACAGAGGCTTATGCCAACCAGCTGATCGACAAGTATACCCGGGGACAGGCGGAGCTCCAGGATGTGATGGTCGCCCAGGCCAAGATGACCGTGGCGACCCAGTTGGCGGTCACGACCGTGAATGCGGCCGTCAACACGCTCAAAGAGATCACCCAGATGCAGATCTAATCTTATTGTGAAAGGATGAACCATGGCGGAACCAGGCGGTTTTGACCTGCGCCGATTATTGCTGACGGCCGGGGTGTTGGCTGTGGTCATTTTTTCGGTCCTCTTCTTTATTTTTCGCAGCTGCGCCCCCGGCGGGCCGACGGCGAGAAAACCCGGTTATACCGTCATCTATTCCAACCTGGAATTAAAAGATGCCGCCAATGTTATTACCCGCCTTAAAGAATTGGACATCCAGTACGAGATCAGGGACGACGGGCGCGCCATTGCCGTGCAAAAAGAAAAGGCCGATTTGGCGCGCATGGGCCTGGCCGAGAAGAACTTGCCGACCGGCGGCTCTGTCGGCTGGGAGATCTTCAATGAGGCGCGGCTCGGCGCGACCGATTTTGACCGGCGGATCCAGCTGATCAGGGCGATCTCCGGTGAACTGGGCCGGACCATCCGCCAGATCAAAGGGGTCGATGATTGCCGGGTCCAGGTGGTCATCCCGGAAACCAAACTTTTTGCCGCCACCACGGCGCCGGTGACCGCGGCGGTCTTGCTCCGGCTTCGCCCCGGTTTTGTCCTGGCGCCGGAAAAGATCAACGGGATCGTTTACCTGGTGGCCAGCAGTGTGGAGAACCTCCAACCGGAGAATGTTACCGTGGTCGACGACACCGGCCGGATCCTGACCGTCCGCCCGATGGTGCCGATCGCCAAGCCGGCCGCCATGGCGCCGCCGCCGGCCGAGAGCCTGGCGGAGATGGTCACCCCGGAAACACCGGCCAACGCGCCGGAGATCATTCTGACCAAGGTCCGGCCGGTCAGTCCGGAAGTCACGGTCGCCAAGACCGGGCCGGTCAACATTACCGCCGAAGCGCAGGCCAGGCTGGAGGCGAAACTGACCCAACTGGCGACCCTCTCGGCCGAAGAAAGGATCATCCTCAAGGTCCAGACCAAGAAAGAACTGGAACAGGATCTCTCCGGCAAGGCGCAGGAACTGGTCAACCGTTTCTATCCAATTAACAGCATCATTGTCAAAGTGGCCCTCGACGTCAAACCGGCCAAGGATAACGAGCTCAAATCGAAAGAGCTGAAAGTCAAGCGGGTCAACGCCATCGTCCTGATCGACAACCGCGTCGATTTCAGCGCGAACTTGAAGATGGCGACCTTCTCGACTATCGCGGCCGCCATCGGTTATAACAAGAAACGCGGCGACAAGATAATCATCCAGCGGGTGCCGTTCCACCTGGCGACGCCGGCGCCGGAGATCGTGATCAAGAACCCGATCAGGCCGGCCGGGGTGGCCACGCCCGCGGCGCCGGGCCGCGGATTATCTTTCCTGACCTTTCGCCGGATCGTTTGGTTGAGCGGCGGCCTGGTCGTCTTGATCATTTTTGTCTGGCTGGCCGCGGCTTGGCGCCGCGGGCGTTCTTCCAGCCAAGCGGCGCTTTCCGCGCCGAGCGTGGCCGCTCCGGAAGGGGCCCCGGGGCCGCGTGGCGGAAAGCTTGAGCAAATGCGGACCATGGCGGAGAATAATCCTGAACAGATCGCCGAACTTATGAAAAAATGGTTGAGTGAATAATATGGTATTGACCGGCCGGGAAAAAGCGACGATCTTCCTCTCGATCCTGGGGGCGGATGTCTCCTCCCGGATCTTGCGCTATTTGCCGGGCGAGCTGGCCGACCTGATCGCCTCCGGGATAAACCACCTGCCGACCCCATCGCCGGAAGCGCTGGCGGAGGTGATGGGGGAGTTCCACTCTTTTCTCGCCCTGCCGGAGAGGCGCACTGAAGCTTTGCCGCGGCCGGTCGCCCCGGTCAGGTCATACGGCGTCTTGATGTACGAGCGGCCGCAGGTCGCCGCCTTCCTGATCTCCTTGCTCCCGGACGAAGAGCGTCCCGCCGCGCTCGGCGCGATCCCGCGCGAGCGGCAGGTAGTGGAAGAACTTATTCTTAACCTGAAAGAAACCTCCCTCCGCCCCAAGCTTGAGGCCAGAATGCGGTCAATGTTCGCGGGGAAATTATTTTAATTAATTTATGGGACTGATCAAGCGCGACCAACTGGAAGAGCGGGGAGTGCTCGTTATCGAGCGCGCCCCGGTTGAGCTTCCCAAGCGGGAGCACCGCGTCGCCCCGGTGGCGGCCACGCTGGCCGGGATCACGGCTGATGACCTCCCCAGGGCCAAAAGCGAAGCGCAGAAACTGATCGAGGATGCTTATAACGAGGCGAACGAACTGCGCGAGCAGGCCAAGGAAGAAGGGCGCCTGGCGGGCCGGGAAGAAGCCGCCTCCCGGATCGAGGAAGCGCTGGCCACTTTAAATGCCGCGGTCACGGAGCGCAAAAAGATCATCAAAGACGCGGAGAGCGAGCTTCTCCGCCTCTCCCTCAAGATCGCCGAACAGATCATCCGCTCCGAGGTCTCCATGCACCGCGACGTGACGCTCAATATCGTTTCCGAAGCGATCAGCCGCGTTTCCGACCGGGAACAGATCATTGTCCGGGTCAATCGCGAAGACGCCGAATACATCAAGCGCTACAAGGACCGCCTCTCCGGGATGCTCGACGGCGTCAAGAGTTTTTCCGTGATCGAAGATGCCAACATCGAGCCGGGCGGCTGCGTCATTGAGACCAACCTCGGCTTTATCGACGCCCGCATCGCGACCAAACTGCGCTCGATCGAAGAAGTGCTCCAGAAGGTCAACTCGGAAGAGACGGCATGAGCCCGGCGCTCGATCTCGGTAAATACCAACGCGCGGTGGAAAAAGCCGAAATGGTCAAGGTGATCGGCAAGGTCGTCCAGGTGGTTGGGCTGATCATCGAGGCGCAGGTCGGCGGCGTCTCCGTTGGCGACCTCTGCAGTATCCGCATCGAAAAAGAAAACCGCGATTCTTTTGCCGAAGTGGTCGGTTTCAAGGAGAACCGCGTCCTGCTGATGCCGCTCGGTTCCACCTCCGGGATCTCGCCCGGCTCCCAGGTCGTCCCCGCCGGACACCCCTTAAAAGTGAGGGTCGGCTGGGACCTGCTGGGCCGGATCTTAGGCGGGCTGGGGGAGCCGATCGACGGCAAAGGGTCGCTGGTCGGCGAAACCGATTATCCGCTCGATGCCAATCCCCCCGATCCGGTCAAACGGCCCCGCGTGACCGAAGTGATGCGGGTCGGTATCCGGGCGATCGACGGCTTGTTGACGATCGGCCGCGGCCAGCGGATCGGTATTTTTGCCGGTTCGGGTGTCGGCAAATCGACCGTTATGGGGATGATCGCCCGCAATGCCGAGGCGCAGGTCAACGTGATCTGCCTGGTCGGCGAGCGCGGCCGCGAAGTGCGCGATTTTATCGAAGAATCGCTGGGCGAGGAAGGTTTGCGCAAGTCGGTGGTTATTGTGGCAACCTCCGATCAGCCGCCGCTGATCAGGATGAAGGCGGCCTTTGTGGCGACGGCGATCGCCGAGTTCTACCGCGACTCCGGCAAACACGTCATTTTGATGATGGATTCGGTCACCCGTTTTGCCATGTCCCAGCGCGACATTGGCCTGGCGGCCGGCGAACCGCCGACGACCAAAGGTTATACCCCGTCGGTCTTTGCCTTGCTCCCCCGGCTGATGGAACGCTCCGGCACTTCGGAAGCGGGGAGCATCACCGCTTTTTACACTATCCTGGTCGAAGGGGACGATTTCAACGAGCCGATCGCCGACCATGCCCGGTCGATCCTCGACGGCCATATTATCCTCTCGCGCGACCTGGCGGCCCGCAACCACTATCCGGCGATCGACGTGCCGCCCAGCGTCTCCAGAATTATGACCAACCTGGTTTCCGACGAGCAAAAGGCGGCGGCCGGCAAACTGCGCGAAGTACTGGCGCGCTACGCCGAGGCCGAGGACCTGATCAATATCGGGGCTTACGTCAAAGGGAGCAATCCGAAGATCGATTATGCCCTCTCCAAGATCGACCAGGTGAACGATTTCCTGAAGCAGGGGACCTTTGAACAAGTCCCCTTTGAGGACACGGTCAATCGCCTGCTGGCAATTTTCCATTAGGAGCATGACCCATGGCTAAACCAAAACCTGGCAAGAAATTTAAATACGACCTCACGGCCGTCCTGAAAGTGCGCGAGATCAAGGAGCGCAAAGAACAGGAGAAATTCGCCGAAAAGAACCAGGCCTACGTCAAGGAGAAAGAGCAGGAGGCCAAACTGGCGGCTGAGAAGCGCGGCAAGGAAGAGGACCTGCGCAACGTTTTCCGGAAAGGGCCGATCTCTGATTTTTCCAAGGTGATGCGCCGCCGCGCCCACCTTGACGTGCTGAAAGACGATCTTGACCAGCAAGTCGAGCGGGTGATCGAGGCGAGCAAGAAGCTGGAAGAGCAACGGGTCCACCTGGTCGAGGCGATGAAGGACAAGAAGATCATGGAGAAGCACAAGGAAAAAAAGTTGGAAGAATACAAGAAGATCATGAACGATCTAGAGACGAAGTTCATGGACGAGATCGCGACGCAAAGATTTAAGCGCGGGAAAGTAGACTGAAATCTTTAAGCTTACCAGAAGATAATAAACCAGCAGGCTTATGATCGAAAACATCCTATTATTAACGGCCCCTTTGCTTAGGCAATACTCCCGGCCCCCCGCTAGCCGGCTGGATCTGGAAGAGGGTACTATACAGGGCGTTAATTATGAGCACGCTACAGTTTCTCCGGTAAACATTTCAATCAGCGTGATTGAATCGCCCCAATTACAAAGCAATATGCAGTGCCAAAAAACCTGCCTGATCGTTAACGGCGGTTTTTTTGAGCCGGACGGATCGCCGACCGGCTTGTTGATCGAGGGCGGCAGACAGCGGGCCCCCTTATCCAATCGGGCTTTGATGTCCGGGACATTTATGGTCAAAAACGGGCTGTTTCAAATGATAAGGTCGGGTGATTATATTGCCGATCCCGGCATTTCTTTTGCAGTCCAAAATGGACCAATGCTGGTTGAGCCCGGCCCAAGATTCGGCATCGTCAGAAACGACCTGAACAGGCAGCCGAGAACGATCATCGCCCTTGATCGGGCCGGTTGCGCTCATCTAGTTGTATTAAAAACGCCCGTTTCCTTATTCGTCAGTCAGTATATTGTTGCCAGAGTGGTGAGAAATATCAGTTACGCCCTCAACCTTGACGGGGGGCCCTCGTCTTATATTTATTATAATGACGGCAAAAAACAAGTATCATTTGGCGACCCAACTATCCCCGCTTATTTCATAAAGATCGCCCTCCAATAACCCAACAATTGTTGGGAACGCAAGAAAAAGCGCTCCAATATCGATAATATTGGTAGAGGTGCGCTATGGGTGACACCCAGTTTTCACTGTTAACTTTAGCTTTAGATGCTTATGTTCTCGCCCGCAACAGCAATGTTAACGTTCAGGCTGAAATCGAGCGAGTAAACAACCGTATTAATCAGCCCCGTACGGAAGCCAAAATCGAGCCTTCGGGCGCTCTGGAGCGGCTGGAGCGGCTGGAGCGGTCGGAAGTCGCCCGAATTAATAATCTTTTGCCCAGCCAGTCAAATACCCGGCAAAATTTAACGATTTTAGCGGAAATTTTCAAAAAAGCGATCGAGAAGAATGACCAGTCATTGGCCCGGGAGTGCCAGTTGACCGCCGTCAAATATGTCGCGTTTATTTACGAAAAATTAAACCCGGAGCCATTTGCCGATACCGCTGCCTCGTTAGGTATCCATATTCCAAACAAAATTTCCAGATCAAAAAAAGCTGGCCATATCGCTTCTCAAATTTATTATAATCCCAGTCACGCGCTGGGAAAAATTATGGAAAATGTCGGCAAGGGCGGCCATCGGCCGGAGTATATTTCGGGCAGTGTAGAGCTGACTGCAACTGGCAACCGGTTGAGCGGCGGCGTGGAAAACTTTGCTTTGCACTTGAACAACGAAAAGATCGGCGAAGTCCTGATGGTCCCGCCGGAGGCCGCGGTTTCCGCCAGTTACCTGGTTTACGATCAGCAGGATTATACCGGCTATGACTATGGCGAAAGCACCAAAGATTTTATTTTGTTTTCCTCGGCCAATTATGCCTCCGATTTTGTCGATAATATTCCGGCCACTTTATCGATCGTCAACGGCAAACCGCGCAATCTTTTCCTGGCGCCGCAAATGCACGGTTTGGTAACGATAGATAACGGCCGGCCGAAGATAAATAATATCAAGCTTCAACCGCCTCTGCCGATCATCAGTGCCGCACTGGCGCCGGGAAGCAGTGTTTCCATGTTCCAGACAAACCTGATCGTCGACGGCGGCCAGAATCTCGTTCCCGATAAGGAATCAAGCCCCAGCCGCGACCGGCGCCGGGTTCTCCTGACTGGTGGAGAGGGGCAGTATGGGATTGTACAGGTAAACTCCTATGTCGATTTATTCGAGCTGGGGAGCATTGTTGCGAAATTGCCCAACGTCGGTTCGGCCGTTAATCTTGATACAGGCGGTTGCGACCTGGCGGGTTACCGTACGACCGGCGGCGGTTTTGTCTGGCTGGGAGATAAAGAAGCAAAGACGATCACTTTGTTCGGGATCAAGAGTAATGAAAAGAGATTAGCCGCGCGCTAAAGCTTTTTGGACCTTCCCCGCTTTCAGGCATTTGGTGCAGACGTTCTCTTTCCGTCTTTTCCCCTCGACCAGGATGTTGATTGACTGCAGATTAGGCTTGAACAACCGGATGGTCTTGTGGTTGGAATGCGAGACCGTGTGGCCGACGATCGGTTTTTTAGCGCAGATAAAACACTTTCGACTCATAATGTTACCATTTTAGAATATTTCTCTCATAATGTCAAATCCCCCCTC